>Ga0315908_10003297_pt1 | contig 11675 bp, 4 predicted proteins | sample LakEriMetagenome_12_FD_203520 | JGI IMG/M metagenome (GOLD analysis project Ga0315908, IMG submission 203520) | Freshwater fungal communities from buoy surface, Lake Erie, Ohio, United States - Buoy 4 MA124 | ecosystem: Environmental > Aquatic > Freshwater > Lake > Lake biofilm | place: USA...
TTGCATAAGTTGATTATTAATTATTGTATGGTTTTTTTTATATGGATTATAAAAGTGATTATTATTATTGGGAAATTATTAGATTATATTTGAAATATTTTTTAATATTTTTGATTACCTATTTTAATGGATTATAATAAATATAATCATATTTAATAATATTGATTTTAATAGGATATATTTTATTAATATCTAATAAAAAACCATATAATTATTAATCAGCAAATATTATCGAAATTTTTAGTATTCTACTTTGTATAATAGATATTATTATGATAAATATAATATCTATTTAAATTTTTGATAATTATTTTTAATATGTAATTTTAATTTTTTTAGCCTTAATTAATATATTTTTATTTCTAATTTTTACTTTTTAATTTATAAAAGTTAATCTAATATTAAATGAAAATGCAATTTAATAATTTATATAAATTATTATATTAAAATTTCCGATAGTTTAAAAATTTTTAAAATTTGAAGGTATTTATAGAACCTCTAAAAATTATAAAAAATTACACAAAAAATTTCTTTTATTTAAATAATTTGTAAAAGTTAATTTGAAAAGAAGTCAAATAAATTAATAAGATTTATACTTATATTCATAATTCATAAAAGTATTTAATTAATAAGAATATTAATTATTTTTAAAAAATATTTCTGATTAATATGATTTTCTAAAAAATTAGATTTAAATATAAAATTAAAATGAATACATTTATTAAAATAATTTTCATATAAAATAAATAAAAAAAAATATTTTAAAATAAAATTAAGTTTATACTTAAAATTTTATGAATACGAAAGATAAAAAGGAATAAGAATAATTTACAAATCAAAATAAGCATTAGAAGTTATAAAACTATAGAAATTTTATTTTATAATTATAGAACAATTGATATAGATAAATATTATTTTTTTTACAAATATTATAAATAATATTAAATTAGTACCAAAATTTATACATTAAAAATATGTTATTTTAAATATTATTTTTTAAATTACATTTTTATTTTTAATTAAAATTAAAACTTTTTTATCAATTTAAATTATTTAAAATTATTTTTAATTATAATTATCATAAAATATTTTTAAATATATATGATAAAATATAATTAAAGAAATTTATTTTTTATTTAATGTTTAAAGAAAAGACATAATTTTTATGAAAAAAAACCTTAAAATTATATTAAATTGTGATTAGGTAAATTATTAAAAAAATTAAACTTAATCATAATTAAAAATATTGATTTATTAATGCAGATATTTATAATGATATTTGAAATTTATGAAATTAAAAATATAAATTTAATAAAATTGATATTGAATATATATATATATTATATTCTTATATTATTATTATTTTAGATTTCTGAAATTAATATTTAAAATATTAAAATTTATATTTCCTATTATCCAATAAAATATGATGTTATAAAATTAATAATTAATTAAATAATTTTTCATCCCCATGTTTCATTAACATATAGTTTTTTTGAAATCAAATCCTAAATAATGTTTTCTGCTTTTTTATAATCGTTCAATTTATAATTAAGGGCTTCTATAAATGCTAATTCACAATTTTTTGAAATAGTTGAAGCTTTACCACTTACAAGTATTTAAGAATTATATAACATAATATAATCATAAATTTTATTATAATTTTATTTTATTAAATGTTAAACATAAATTTTTTAAGATTAGTCTCTACTAAAACATGTTAATAAATCAATATAATTATCTTAATATAATTAAGTCAAAATTTATTTATAATAAAAATCTTTATCAAAAAATCTATTGCCAAATATAACTAAAATATTACGATTTTTAATATTTTATTCTTATAGTTATCTTAAATAGCTTATAAAAGCTGCTATACCTGTTCCAGCAGCTACAATAATTAAAGATTTATAATTATTAAAAAATAACTAACTTTTTTTTAATTTAATAAAACAAAAATATTACTATTTCTAATATAAAGATTAATCTATCAAATATTAACTAAACATACCTGTTAATTATTTTCCGTACAAATTAGATTCATTCATTATTCCTACTAAAATTTCTATATTTTTCTACTTATTATAACTGCAAATCGAAAATTATCTTAATCAATATTTTTATAATTCTCCTAATAATTCTAATGGAATTATAACATTTTCAAAATCGAATAATAAATCGTATATATTTCTTTTTGCTTTTACTATATATTCTTAATAGTCAATATTACTTTAGTTATCTTAAATATTAGATAATTCAAATAATCTATCTCTTTAAATTTAATTGTTGCAATAGTAACCACAAATTTTTAACCATTTTCTTTTAGGGATCATTAAATCTACTTCCCATTATAAGAAATCAATTAATTTTAAAATTCAACCTTCTATTTCAAAATAAATAACTTATTTTTAAGAATATCCCAGTCTTTCTTTTAATAGTATTTCTAATTTTTAACATAATATTAGACTATTTCTTGTTTAAATTTATAGAATATCTCCTGGTTCATATATTAAATTATTTTCTGTTTCAAATAAAACTTTCCTAGTATCTTATTAATAAACTTCATCTTAATTTATTACTTATAAATTTTCTATAATAAAGGCTTTAGTAAATGATTAATTTTTATTTATTTAATCATCGTAATTCTAAATATCAAATTCATTAAAATGAACTTTTATTAACTTATTAATTTTATAAGGATATTTAGATTATAAATTATTTTATTATTATTTAATGGCTTCAAGTTTATCAAACTAAACTTAATAATTTGATTAGATATTATTTAGCAAATCTCTTCTAAAAATAGAATAAGCATATGAATATCCTTAAGGATGCCTATCATCTCCTAATTATCGAGGACTAAATTCATTGGCTCCTAATTATAATAACCTTACATGTAATTTTCTAGCCATTGCATTAAATAACTTGTATCCACTATCTCCTAATCCAAATACACTCATTTATAACTAGGCTAAACAATTTTATGGTAATTAAGAAATCCTCAATTTTTGCCAAAAATTAAACATATTTTAAGGAGGATCTCCTTATCCCGTTGTTGAAATTATAAAAATTATCAGCTATTTTTGTATCAAATTTTTTATATCAAAATCATCACACGACATACATTCACAGTTTAATCCAATTATTTCTAATTCATTTTATAATTCTTCTGCTAATTCCATTGCTGTTCCTGTTTCACTTGCATATAGAATTTTTACTTTTTTATTATTTTCCATTTAAATCTATATTTTAATAAAATAATAATAATAATAAATTATTAAATTATAATAATTTTAATTTAAATTCTTAAAAATGATAAGTAATCTGATAAAGTATATATATAATTATTATTTAAGCATTATAGGATTTCTTTATTTGTCAGCTTATTGCACTGCATATTTAATAAAATTTAGCTATAATCAAAAAAAGATTAGATTTAATAGTTTTTTATTATAATGGTAATTAAATTAAATTTATTTAAAGGATATTTTTTTTACTAATTAATATTTTTGAAACTATTATTTATAAGTTAATTACTTTTTTTCCTTTTGGATTTGTTGGATTTTACTGCTTGAAAATATATATTATTGTGCCAGATAATAAAGTAATTCTTTTATTCTCATAATTAATTAAAGGCCATAAGATAATTAAATGAATTTTTTTTAAAATATTTAAATTTTGATGAAACTTTACAATATTTAGATCAAATTTATTATAAATTTAACCAATAAATATTTAAATTTTTAATAATTTTTGCTTAAAATATACTCTCATTATACTAACATCCTAGTTCTAATAAATTAAATATCTTAGTAAATTAAATTTACGAATATATTTCAATTAAGACTGATAATAATTAAGAATAAGAAACTGAAATACAATAATCATTTAAAGATAAGATTTTTAATAGCATAAATATGAGTTCAATAAGAAAAGATAGTAATAAAAGTTAATAAAAATCAGGTGATATAAGTTTAATGAATTTAAATAATCAATTATAAATTAATTCATTTATTTATTTGAAAATAAATGAAAAAGATATAAGCTCAACTTTAGTGGAATGTGAATTAATATTTACATAAAATGATAAAATATTAGAAGTTTTATAAATTAATCAAAATTAAAAATTAACAATAATTAAAAGTAAATTTATTGTCATTAAATTTTATTAGAAAAGATAATTTCTGTTGAAATCGTAAACAAGGTCACTAATTTAATAGAAATTTAATTAATAGAAGCTGATAAAAAAAGCAAATAATAATTTAAATATTAAAATCTAAATTCAATTAGAATAAAATTAAAATCTAAAATTCATGTTATTGAGTGGGTAGATAAAGTTAAATTATGTTTATAATAATGAAACAATTATATTATTATTTAATTATAAATTTATAAAAATTTTTATAATCAAGTTAAATTAGAATATAACAATATTTATTATTATAAATAGTTAATTAAATAAATTATTATAAATGGATAATCAAAACCAGAATTAAAAAGATTAACAAGAATATAAATAAGTATCAAACTACATATTGGGTAAAAAACTAGAAATATAACATAAAGGATCATAAATTTAAAAACTAATAAAAATATTGAATAATTTAAATAATTATATATAAAATCAATATTTTTACAGGAAGAACGCTAGGAGAAGGAACATTTGGAAAAGTAAAAATAGGAATACATCTTATTACTTAATAACCAGTTGCAGTAAAAATTCTTGAAAAATCTAAAATTCAAGATAGCGGAGATTTAAAGAGAGTTACAAGAGAACTTTTAATTTTAAAAAAACTTGCACATACAAATCTAATATAATTGTATGAAATAATAGAAACTGAATCAAATCTATATTTGATAATGGAATTTGCAGAAAACGGGGAATTATTTTAATATATTGTAAAAAATAAAAAGTAATTGTTAATATAAAAAAATTCAAATTAATTTTTATAAAAAAAAATTATAATAAACATATTAATTTTAAATAAAATAATAAATACTATAATAATAATATAAAGACAATTATTATAATAATAAATCTAATAATGATAAATTAAACATAAATATTTTAAATAAAAATAATAATAGATTAAATGAAACAGAAGCAGCTCGAATTTACTTCTAACTAATAGACGGGATAGAGCATATGCATAAACTAGGAATAGTCCACCGTGACCTAAAACCTGAAAACCTACTGCTAGATTCTAAAATGAACGTAAAAATAGCAGATTTTGGCCTTGGTTCACTTTACCAAGAAGACGAACTTCTAAAAACAGCCTGTGGATCTCCCTGCTATGCTGCGCCTGAGATGATAGCAGGCAAAAAATACAAAGCAATTGAAGTAGACATCTGGTCATCTGGGATAGTATTATTCGCGATGTTATGTGGATATTTACCCTTTGACCATCCAGATACCGCAATCCTTTATAAGAAAATTCTAAGTGGATAATTCCAGATTCCCAATTTCGTATCTCCTACTGCTAAAGACTTTCTAAATAAGGTTTTACATACTGATCCTATTACGAGAATTAAAATTGCATAAATGAGGTTACATCCTTTTAATACTAAGAATCTTAAAAGGGATTAGAGTTAAAGTTAGTAATTGTTGAATAATGAGTTTGATTAATAATTGGTTAATAGTATTAATTAATATGGATTTGATTAGAAGTAGACTATTAATTCTCTTGTTAAAAATGAAAAGAATTCTATGACTGCTACTTATTATCTTCTTAAAAAGTAAAAAGATAATGAAAATTCTAAAGTTAGGAATGCTTCTGTTTAAATTAAAAATTAAGTTAAAGAGACTGAATAACAAGTTTAAACTAGAAATAAAAGTAGTCATAATGAAAAGTAAATTAAAAATGAAATTAGTTAATCTGAAAAAGATAAAATATTTGAAAAACTTTAACAAAAATTAAAGGAGTAAAAAGAATAAAAGTTATAAAAATAACTATAAATTAATTAAAATTCTAAATAAAATTAATAGGATATATTAAATTAACAATAATTATAATAAGAAAACATAAAAATTTAAAATAATTAATCATAAAATTATAAATAAGATTTGATCTAAAATGATATTATAGAGAAAGAAAAAAATTAAAAAAAATAACAACAACACCAATAATAAATGTAATAATTATAATTATAGTTGTAACAATAACAATAAAGATAATAAATTCAATAATAATATCTTCAATAAGAATTAAATAACAGTAATAAAGAAATAATAACTAATAGAAGAGAAAGTTACAGAGAAACTATAAAAGAAAGTTTATAAAATCAAACAAAACCAGTTACAAATAACTATTTAAATAGCTCTATTAATGATTAAAAAGTAAAATTAAGAGATAGTAAATATTAAGAATAGTTAAAGATTTTAGAATAGCTAAAAAATTAATTAAAAAAGAATAGCTCCATGAGAAAATAGTAAGTGAAAGAGTAAATTTTTATATTTATATTTTAATAGAATGGAGAATATTTAAAAAAAAACTGCCCAATTAATAAGTGGAAAAAATCAAATAAAAAAATAATTTAATTATATTAAAAATGAAGGCTCAGTAAAATAATAATAAGTAAACTAATAATATTAAAGTAAAATAAGAAACAATTCATACGATGTAAAATTCAATAATAATTACATTTAATAAAATAAACAAAACAGTAAATATAAATAATATAATTTAAAGTAAGTAGCTATTACAATCCAAATAAAAGAAATACTTCTTATTTTGGTGTTGAAAGTGCGAATTTAAATAATATGAACAATACTCTAACTAATTAATTTAACAGTAGTATAAATAAAATTTAGGAAAAAGATTAATATATTGATTATAACCTTAATCAAAAATAATAATAACACTAGAGATAAAATTCTAATAATAATCCCAAAAATAAAAAAGATATAAGAATCAACAACAGTATCACTAATAATAATTACATACAACTCAATATTATAAATCCTAATAAAAAAGATAATAATATGAATCATATTAGAAATACTAGTATTAATAATAATAATACTTCTACTAATATTAATAACAATCAAATGAGTAAGACAGAATAATTAGATATAATAATTAATAATAATATAAGAAAATTTAGAAAACTAAGAAAATATCATTAACAACTTGCTTAAAACTCTATTAATTAATCACCATGAAATTAATTATTTTTATATTTATTATTTTTAATTTTAATAATTTATTATTGATTTTCATTATTAATTCTCATTTTATTTAAGGTAATTTTGACAAATAAATTATCTAATACCTAATTATTTGGTTTGATGGTCTTGATGAAATGTATATCTACAATAAGAACATAAAAATAGTTGATTTTATTAGTATTACTATAAGTTTTCTTATTATATATTTTAAACACTACTCATAGGCTAAAATATATAATTATTTTTTTCATAATTATGATTATCACAATCTAAACAACTTTAATATTTAATATATATATTAATAAATTTAATTTATAAAAATTAATATAAATATTAAATACTGAAAAGCATAAAGTGGCTAATCATTAAATAATAAAGAACGGCATTATGAATATTAATTTTAAATTTCTAAGCATTTATCTGAAATTTAACAAAGACAAATACCGAATTAATATCCAATTTCTATAATATTATGGTTCTCATTATTATGACAATTATTAGCACAAAATTCGCAAATATGAATACAATTTTTATCAATAAAATCATTATTATAGCATGATAAACATTTAAAAAATCTACTATAATATTTTTATTATCCATTTATTAAGCTTTCGCAACAAATATATTAATTTTCATTGTTTTCATATTAAATATTTTTTTATTTGATGTTATTATAATTGTTATTAAAATTTACTATAATGTTTAATTTTTTCATATTACCATAAATAAATTAAATTTTTATATTTGAACTAAATTTATCTTTGATTAATTTTTCAATATTTTTTATTTGTATTGATCTTGGAATTTATATTTTAAGTATAAATAATTTTTATGGGTAATTAATTTAACTTATAAGAGATTCAAAATGTGATTATGAAAGTTAGATATTTTTAATTTTTATACTTAATAATTATAAGTATTTATCTTATTTATTAATTCCTTTATCAATCAATCAAAATATTTGAATTAATTATTAAATACTTTACTGATTAATATATATTGTTAGTAATATTTAATTTAAATTTGTTTCAAAAATAATATTTATCAATTTATTTAATAGTTCTTGATAATTATTGTTATTTTATATTATTAAATTTAAATTCAATAATCTAATTTATTTATTGTTTTAAATATATTCTATTATTTTAGAAATTTAATTTATTTCACTATCAAAATAAATATTTTTAATTGTTTAAGAGTTAGGGATGGGAAATATTTAATTAAATTATTTTTGTTTAAATTTATTTTAATATATTAGTTTTTAATAACTTTTATTATTATTTATTTCTTCTTTAAAATATATACAATTAAGATTTTTAATATAGATTATCAAATTTTATAAATTACAATTACTATTAGATAATTTCATTAGATCTGATAAAATAAAAATTTGTTCTTATTCTTAAATTTATCTTATAATATTTTTTTAATTAATTAAATTTAATTAAAAATTATGCAAATTTTATATTCATGGAATTATCTATGTTAGATTAATTAAATTGTGTAATTCATTTATTTGAATATTTTTAATTGTAATTTAAAATTCATTGATATTTTAGTTAATTTAAATTTCTTTGTTAAATATTTAGTTTATTATTTCATATTTGATTAGAATTGAGTCAAATATAATACAAATACTTTTTAAATTTTTTAAATCTTTTATTTTTTCAAAAAAATCACATATAATAAATTAATTTATAATTTCATTTTGTTAAATTTAATTTTAAGACTAAAATTAAAATAATATTATTATTTTTCATAAAAATTATAAGTTTGGAATTTTTTCCATTATTTAATTAAAATTATTTATTTATTAAATGTTTTAAATTATTATTTATAAAAAATAAACTTAATTATTGACAGTTAGTAAATTTATTAAATTTAAATTATTATTTGTTATAATAATATATTTTGAATTGATGTTTAATTATTAAATATCATCATCGTCAATTATAGATTTATTATCACAATTTACAAGTTTAATTTTATAATTAGATATTTTATTATTATTCTAATATTAATCTAAAAAATCTATATTATTAATTTATATTTCAGAAATTTTATTTGTCTCAATATTTTAATTTAATATTATTTTGTTTTTATTTTTTGATTATGCAGCTTAATATCATCAATCTTATGAATTTGAATTTATCTTAATATTGTTTTTTTTTATTCTAAATTATTACTATTATTATTAATTTTATTATTAAAAAATTTAATTCTAATAAATATTAACTTGTTTCTATTATTATGAGACCAGCTTAAATTATGTTGGCTCAACAGTATTAAATTTTTAAATTTGTGATTTTTTAACAGTTTTAGATCCTGTTTAATAAGTTGTTTATATTCTTGTTTTAAGTTAAATAGGTGTTTTTAAATTTTAATTAAAATAATCAGTATTACTAAAGTTATTATTTTCTTATATTTATTTTATTTAAAGATTATTAATGTTTGTTATATTTTTATCATTTTTTCTGCTTTAATAATTTTTTTATTAATTTTAAATTTAAATATTTTTTTATTACTTGCTTTAATTTTATTAATTAATATTATTATTAATTCAATTTTTCTTTAATATACTAATTTTATTATTTTAAGTTGGAGATACAGAATTTTAATTTTCTATAAATATATTTTAATATAATACCAAAATTAATAGATTTAAAAGGAGATTTTCTTGAAAAATCATTTTTAAGATATTCAAATTTTAAGTTTGTATCATGAATAGATTAATATTGAAATTATTTTATTTAATTAATTTTATCTAAAGTAGGACTATTATCTTTATTCATTATTTTATTTTCATTAATAATTTTTCCTTATTTTCTGATGTTATTTTATTATTTATATAAACTACTATTATTAGAATTAATTTCAGATATCTGATAATTTAATTAATTATTACTCTATAATTACTATTCTTATTCATTTTTTAAATTCTAAAATAATATTTGTAGTTGAATAAAATCTTTTCTTTAACTTATATCAAATTCTAATGAGTTTTCTAAAAACAATGCAATAAATTTATTTTAATCAGTATAATTTTTTGCTAATTAAATTTACTCTTAAATAATTTCTTAATATATATTATTTATCTATTTTTTCCTTAAATCCTTATAAAATTTTAAATTTGTTATGTAATATAAAATAACAAGTCCTAATGAAAAAACATCAGATTTATATGAATTATGAAACATTTTATCTTTATTTTGATTTATATTATCAATTAATTCTGGAGCCATAAAAGAATAGGTCCCTTAAATAGTATTTAAATTTGTATCTTTATTAATTATTATCTTACTTATACCTACATCACAAATTTTATAGAGATTTTCTTTTATTTTTAATAAAATATTTTCAGGTTTTATATCACAATGAGCTATATTTTTCATTTATAGAAAACTGAATCCATTTAATAATTATTCTATTAAATCTATTATTTAATAATTATTATTATTAATTTTCTTATTAATTTTTTAATTAATTAATTATTCTATAGATAATTCAGCTTTTTCCATTAAAATAAATGCAAATTTATTTATGTTATAGACGTCTATTGAATGCTCTAATATACAATAATCAATGAACTTAACAATGTTTCTATTTTATTCTTTTGCTAATTATTTGTTTATTTCAATCTCTCTTTTAACTGCATTATATTGTTCTTTTTCATTTATAATTATTTCTTTTAAAGCGTATTCGTTTTCTTATCCATTAATTTATTGTATAACACTAAATACTCTACTATTACTTGTTCCTATTTCTTTTTTTATTTTTAAAGAATTTAAAAATTAATTTCCTTCTATTAATTTTAATTTATCAATTTAAATCTCATTCAAAAATTATATCATATTTTTTATTTACAAAAAAAATATTTTTAAATTTTATATTTATAATTAGTTATATATTTATTAAATTATTTATATGTCGTTGAATTTATTTTAAATTTAATTTTAACTATAAATTATACTTAAAAAGAAAATATTAAAGAAAGTGAATGCAAATTATTTTAAATTAGAAATGATTAATTATATTTATAAAAAATAAATATTATTTTAAATAAAATTTTCAAATTTAAAAATAATATGTATTAAATTTTTGAAATTATTTTTCATATTTATGAATTTTTAATTATAATTATAAATTATAAATATGAATAGACAATTAAATATTATAAAATTATAATTTTAAATTAATACTTAAAAAAAATTTTTTAATTTTAAAACTTTTTGAAAAATGTAATCAAATAAAATAATTTAATAAATAATATATTAATTTAACTATAAATAATATAATTTATATAATAAATAGTTATAATTACAATAATTTTATATCTATAAAATGATATCATAATAAAAAATTTAATTAAATAAAATATATAAATAAAATGAAGCAAAAAATATAGTTTTTGATAATTATAATGATTATTTTTAAATCAGTAATAAATCAAAATGTTATTAATTGTACTGAAAATAATCAGTTAAACTGTGATTTGATGATTATTATT
>Ga0315908_10003298_pt1 | contig 11672 bp, 9 predicted proteins | sample LakEriMetagenome_12_FD_203520 | JGI IMG/M metagenome (GOLD analysis project Ga0315908, IMG submission 203520) | Freshwater fungal communities from buoy surface, Lake Erie, Ohio, United States - Buoy 4 MA124 | ecosystem: Environmental > Aquatic > Freshwater > Lake > Lake biofilm | place: USA...
GGGGTGAGCAATTAAAAGCCGCTTCGTTTTTGGCGCATGACTTCGTCCGCCACCCAGTGTGAAACAAAGAGCCTACAAGCCCCCCGAAGTTGACTTGTTCACAATTGCAGTCCAAGGGGTCTTGTAACTCATGCTATCACGCTTTTTAACTTTAATTCAAAGGCTGTTCCGCTGGAAAAGACGCTTTAGGGATCAGCAAGGATTCAATTACACGATCTCCATCGCAAATGGCGGGTCGGACATGGCGGAAAAGTATTCTAAGTGGCATGGCATAGAGCTAAACGAAACAATCCTCAAGCATAAAAAGTCCGACACACTCTTCATTTTAGGATCAGGTCCTAGCATCAATTTAATCAAACCAAACGAATGGGAACACATCGCTCAATGTGACTCCGTTGGATTTAACCGCTGGATGGCGCACGACTTCATTCCCACATACTATTTCGTCCAGTTCGTCAAATGCAAAGCCTTGCTGCATCTTATAACCACACGAAGCGAAGCCTACAGCAGGGTTCCTTTTTTGATTCGAGGTGACTATTTTGCGGAAGGCAAGTTGCTACTGGGAGAACTGCCTGAACTGGACTTTTTAAAGTCCCATGAACTCTTTTATGTTAGGGAATACCCCATCTCTTCACGCTGCGCAATCAAGCCTGAAAAACTCTTTCGCCATACCGAGACTCTTGGTCTGCTGAAGCATGGCGTAATCGCCCCCCTCGTTCCGAAATGGCGATCCACCGTTGGCTTACTCATGTCATGGGCCTACCAAATGGGTTATCAAAAAATCGTTCTTTGCGGCATGGACATGCAAAACAATGAGCACTTTTGGCATGAAGATTCTTATGAAGAGCGCCGCAAGATGTACAAGCTCCCCGAAATAGTGCCAGACAAAGGCGGTAAATACAAAACCAACATTATGGCATTTACGGATGAGCGCATCAGTCCAAACACCGTTCCGATCTATGTCAAAAGCCTGGCTAACTGGATGAAAGAACGTGCCGCTGTCGAGACCTACGTCATGAATTCGCAGACTGTTTTATTTCCAGACCTGCCGCTTTATCCAAGATCCACGCAGGATTAATCCTGGCAGCAAAAAAAGAAAGCTTTGCTAAGGCAGAGGGTTTTCCTCTACAACTTTTCTTTCTTCATCATGTCATTCCTTTCCCGAGAAGCCACAGTCGCCAAGCCTGGATTCAATCGTTGGCTTGTCCCTCCTGCCGCGATAGCCGTTCACATGTGTATCGGCCAGGTGTATGGCTTCAGTGTTTTCAAAAAACCGCTCGCGAAGATTCTTGGCGTGACAACTCCCGCAGCTGGGGATTGGTCCGAGGCTGATGTCGGCGTGGCTTATTCCATAGCCCTAGCTTTACTAGGGATCTCAGCCGCCATTTTCGGCAAATGGGTGGAACGCAGCGGCCCACGAAAAACCATGATCGCCAGCATGGCCTGCTTCTGCACAGGACTCGTCCTGGCCGCGTTCTCGGTTAAATTTCATCAACTCTGGCTGCTGCATGCCGGTTACGGCCTGATCGGCGGCATCGGTCTCGGCCTAGGCTACATCGCTCCGGTTTCGACACTGATGAAGTGGTTCCCAGACCGCCCCGGCATGGCGACAGGAATGGCGATCATGGGCTTTGGCGGCGGTGCCTTGATCGGTGGCCCATTGGCAGAAGAACTCATGAAAAAGTTCTCCTCAGACATCTCGGTCGGAGCTGGAGAAGCCTTTCTCGTCATGGCAGCGCTGTATGCGGTGTCCATGCTTTTTGGTGCGGTCATTGTGAGAGTGCCGCCAGAGGGATGGAAGCCTGAAGGCTGGGAACCCAAAGCGACAACGGCAAGGCTGGTGACCAACTCCAGCGTCTCCGTGGATACGGCCTGGAAGACACCTCAATTCTGGCTGCTCTGGATTGTACTCTGCATGAATGTGAGCGCAGGCATCGGTATCCTTGGTCAGGCTTCCCCCATGATTCAGGACATGTTCAAGGTGACGCCTGCCGCAGCTGCTGGCTATGTCGGCCTACTTTCCTTGTGCAATCTGAGCGGCCGCTTTTTCTGGTCATCGATGTCAGACTTCACCGGCAGAAAAGGTATCTACTGCATTTATTTCATTCTCGGTGCCATGCTCTACATGAGCGTCCCTTGGACCCAGGGGAGCGGCAGCGTCACTTTGTTTGTCATCAGCACCGGCTTAATCCTAACCATGTATGGCGGCGGATTTGCCACCATCCCCGCTTATCTGAGAGATCTTTTTGGGAGCTATCAAGTGGGGGCCATCCATGGCCGCCTCATCACAGCATGGTCGATGGCTGCCATCATTGGGCCTCAGTTGGTGGACAGGCTATCCGTCGCCAATAAAAAGACCATGCCACCGGAGCAGGCCTACAACTCCATCTTCCATCTGATGATCGGTCTCCTAATCGTGGGCCTTATTGCCAATCTACTGGTGCGCCCTGTGGATGCCAAGTATCACCTCGAAGACAAGACCAAGTCTGATCTCCCATGAAATCCCTGACTCTCTTCATCGCCTGGATATGGATCACGTTACCTCTCAGCTGGGGAGTCTATAAATCTGTGCAAAAATCCGCACCGCTTTTTCAACAGCCTGCGTCGAAAGTCATGCCATGAATTGGATTAAAAACTGGCTCAGACAACGCAAGAAGAAACGCCTCAAACGCAAGGTGATGCGCTTAGCGAAGTCAGTAGGAACTGGATTAAAGGTGAATGGTCCCACAGGAGTCACCGCCAACACCATTTTAGGTGATAATGTCAACTTCAACGGCATGACCGTTTCAGGGAATGGCCGAGTCGTGATAGGTAATAATTTTCACTCTGGTCCAGAATGCCGGATCATCACCTCTTTCCACAACTACGAAGGCAAAAAGATACCCTACGACTCCACCTACATTCACAAAGACGTAATCATCGAGGATAATGTCTGGCTGGGCACACGAGTGATCGTTTTAGGCGGGGTCACCATCCATGAAGGTGCCATCATTCAAGCTGGGAGCACGGTCGTCTCAGACATACCAAAAGGCGCCATCGCGGGCGGACATCCGGCCAAGGTCTTCAAATACCGTGATCTGGAACATTATGATGAACTGAAAGAGCAAAAAGCTTTCTTCTAAGGCCACTTCAGCGAAAAAGCACTCCCAGCTTCTTGCCGAGCAAAACCCCTGCGCCGACAATGGTGATCGTTAAAAAAACCATGGCCCAAACCCCCAAAGCCGAGGCGATCTGAGGCCCATTTCCCAAGGAGAGGATGAGTGAATAGATGGCCTTGGTGATCGGAAAATGAGCGGCCTGCTGCGCTAGAATCATTGAGTCGCTCACCTCCAGCATGGCAAAAGCAAAAGCCAGCAGGCCCCCCGCCAGCAAATTCGGAGCCACAAGTGGCAGCGTTACGCGCCAAAGAGCGCGCCAAGGCGTAGCGCCGAGGTTTTGCGCGGCCTCCTCCAGCATCGGACTGACCTGCTGAAAACCCGCACTGGCCGAACGCACGACGTAAGGCAGACGCCTCACCGCGTAAGCAATGACCAGCAGCAGCAGTGGGTCTTCACCCAAAATGAGCCAGTCAAAAGGCTGACCAGGACGCGTCATCGCGAGATACCCAAAAGCCACCACGATACCTGGCACCGCCAACGGCAACATGGCCATGACATCCAAAAACTGCCGCCCCCAGATTCGAGTTCGCACATTCACGTAGGCCACACCTGTGCCTAGAAACAAAGCCACCACCAAAGCAAGACCCGAGTACTTCAAGCTGTTGGCAATGGAACTGAGCGTCAGATCATGTCCGAGCGCCGCCTGATAATGGCTGAGTGTCAGACTTTGGGGAAACACCGTCCCATACCAATCCGTGGAGAAGCTTAAAAGAACGACACCGAGGTGCGGAATAACGGCGAGCAAGCAAATCATCGCAAACACACCTGAGCCCAACCACCCCAGAACACCTGGCAATTTTTTGGTTTCGCGTGACATCGTGGCACGTCCAGCACCCGAAGCCGATGCTCCACCAAACCAATAGCGGCTGAGTCCATAAATCAGCGTGCTGATCAGCAACATGACCACCACCAAGGCATAAGGGAAGGGATTGCCACTGAGATCATTCAGAGAACGAAAGATCTGCACGGCGGTCACTCGCTCAAAATCAAACACCAGGGGAACCCCCAGTTCGGTGAAAGCCCAGATGAAAACTATGGTCCCGCCTGCAAAGACACCCGGCATGATCAGCGGCAACGTCACACGCGTAAAACGCCGCCAAGCAGAACAGCCCAGACTGGCAGCAGCCTCCTCCATGGAGGGATCGAGATTGGCAAGAGTCGCTGCAATGTTCAGATACAAAATCGGGTAAAGATGCAGCACCTCCATGATCACAATGCCCAAAAGCTGACCTTCAGCGAACCAATCCACAGGCTTGGCGGCATCCATAAAGCCAAGTTGAATCAACAAACTATTCACCGCCCCCATCTGGCCGAGCATCGCCTTGATACCAATGGCACCGACAAACGGTGGCAGCACCATCGGCGTCAGCACCAGACTATTCAGCAGCGTTTTTCCAGGATAATCAAAGCGCACGAAAAGCAGCGCCAAGGGCAGTGAGACGAGCAGACAGCCGACGGTTGTGCAAGCTGCAATGATGAAGGAATTTAAGAGACCCTCGCGATACAGGCGGTTTTGAAAAACCTCGATGATGTAATCGATCGAAAACTCATGGCTGGGAGACTCAAAGGCTACCCGCACCGTCGTCCAGATCGGATACATAAAGAAGCAGCCAAAGATGGTCAACATCGACCCGAAAATGATGAGGGAAAAAGTGCGCGTCATTCAATGTTTGGTTTCTATGAATTTTCGCCTTTCGTCTATCCACATCTTTTTAATCAACCAGCACTGACTGAGTCTCGCTGCTATGATTTCGACAGAGGTCTCAAGTGCAAGGTAAGCGGCAGCAGTCGTCCGCCTTTCTTGGAAGTGTCATCCAGCTCACACAAAGAAAACGACAAGCGAGTGAGATGCGAGGATGGCGTCTTCAAGTGCTTTAATAATGGCACTGCCGCACACTGCGCAGGATCCCAGGAAACTTCAAAGCCGACACCACGAGCATCGGTCAAGGAGACGCGTCCGTCAGTTGCGCCTATGGCGGCTGTGCTGGATACAAAAAGAGACGCAGGCTGTGCATGATTAAAGGAACTCTCGATGGAGAAAGTCTCGGAAGCATCACCACCGTTCTGACACTGTAGATTCAAGGGTAAAACAACAGCATCTGGCAAAAGCGTTAATATACCCACACGAACGATGCCAATGGGGCGCTCCCAGTCTTTAAACTCGTAGGACAAGCTGACAGACTCTTCATGCAGACTGATGGAAATGGTTTTCACCAGACGCCCACCAGCCATTGGCTGCTCACCCTGAATGATCAGGTGTGATTGGGTCTGGCGGATGTCAGGATTCATCCACTCCAAATCCGTAAGACGAATGCGCTCACCTGGTATCTCGATTAAAACACCACCCGAGTAATAATCAGCACCGAGATCAATGGAGTCAAAAAATCCCTGGGCTAAAGTTCCCAGCAATGGCACGCCACCATGGGAGACAAAGCCCAGTGACTTCAAGGTCAGACCTCTGCGTGCATTGAAGACGAGCTTAACAAACTTCGACTCGCAAGACCAGTAAATCCCTTCTTCGTGTTTGGTGATTCTTACCTCTGCAGATTCAGCAGCAGCAGAATCATCAACTGAAAATTCGACCAGACTCGGAAGCATTTCTTCAAAGTTGGATAGCCGAGCCAGCATATCATTCCAGCGACTTTCTGTGATATGGGTGCGCAAATCACTGGCCCAAAACTCAGCAAGCTCACGCCATAGCTCAGGCGATGCATCTGACACCGTCTTCAATCGACGTAGCAAGCTGTGACAGGTGGTGTTTAGCCACAAATCGTCTCGTCCAGTCACCGCCCAGCGGTTAATATTATACTTGGCCTGCTTTTTGACCGGAATGGGATATGAGGAGGACGAAAGTGTGGCTGCATGTATGACTTTACCATCGTTCTGGGCTGCCAATGCCTCGCTGGGACTTACCCAGCCAAGGCCTAGCCTTTCCACTAGCAGATCACAGACGCGCCCGATGCGTGACCACTCGCCTTCTGAATGGAGACTGGCCTCCGTAGTGAAGCGGCCAGGTCGGAAATCAAAGATCTCAGCATCATTGCAGTAAATCGGCAGCACATTTTCGTCTTCAGATGAAAGCCTCTGAAGATACTCCAGATACTCACTGATGGGAATGTCTCCATGGACAACACGTTGCAGCCGCTGAAAAAGAATAGAGTCAGACCACAGCACTGGCAGAGACTGCCCATTTAAACCTAAAGCGTGGGATGGCACGGCTAGTTCAGGATGATGATCAAGATCCAGTGCTAAACGCACGTTATCACGATCCATAATCAGCCCCTCATACCCATTAGCCGCATACACGTCCACAAGGCTTGAGGAATAGGCCATTTCATTCACAAGCACTAGGCGGGGGCGTAAGCCCAGGCACTCCTCATAGGCCTCAATGCCGAGACGTTGATTCCAAACATTCATTTCGTAAGGCACCAACGGACCGATCATTTGAGTCCAGCCACTGCCGATGAGTTCACACTGTCGGGCTTCCAGCAGTGTTTTGAATTTTGCGATCCAGTCGCGGTCGATGGTCTCTATTTGTCGAAGAGTCCAGCCTGTAAGCTCTATGCCAATCGGTATGCCTTTCCCCTCTGCCAACTCCAGCAAGGGCCAGTAGCAGCGTTTGATCACGTCTGGGCGTGATTCTGCCGGGATGGAAGAAAAGGCGAGATTGAGGTGGTAAACTTGAAAGCCTTTCATGTAGGTCAGTCTGGGAAATCGACCACGATCTTCGAGTAGGAACCAGCGAGACCTTTGGTGAGCTCAAACGCATCTTGAATCTGATTCCAGGAAAACTTGTGGGAGATTAATGCATTCCAACTCTCCACGTCTCGACTCAGCCAGTCGATCGCCAAAGGAAAGCAACCATGGCTGTTGCGGCTGCCCAAAATATCAAGCTCCTTGAAAACAATGTCTGAGCCTTTGATGGCAGAAGTCTCCTTGGAATGACCATGTAAAATGACCTTACCAGCAAAAGCAGCCAAGCGCAGACAGGCTTCCACCGCGGCACTCTTGCCAGCACATTCGACAGCGACACTTACCCCCTCGCCACCCGTGATGGCCATAACTTGTGCATCAGCTTCTTGATCGGTGGCTTTCACGCAGTGCTCGGCACCCAGGGCTCTGGCCTTGGCCAGCGTGGAGTCTGACAGGCTCCAGGCTATCACGCGTGCACCAGCACGCTGCAAAACTCGCTGCACGAGAGAGCCCACATTGCCAACACCTGCGACGAGGCACCACCTGCCCTTCACATCCCCTGCTCTTTGCAGCACATGCAGTGCCAGGGTCAGGGGCTCCGCCAGCACAAACCTGCGGACATCCACGTCATCTGGCAAAACATGGGCACGGGACGCATCGAGCGTAAAAAAATCACGCATGATGCCATCACGCTGCACGCCTAGAGTCTGATTGCTACGGCAGCAATTGGGCCGCCCATTGAGACAGGCGTGGCAGACACCGCAGTTCTTGTACGGATCAGCCACAATTCGAGTTCCAGGCCGGAGCGCACGTTCCGAGCGGTCCTCGATGACCTCCGCCACCACCTCATGTCCGGGCACCCGAGGAAAAGGCGCAGCCGGCATAGCCCCGGCATAAATGAGACGATCCGTGCCACAGAGCCCCAGACGCAGCGGCCGACAAAGCAACTCCCCTGCCCTTACCTCCGGCATCAGGTCTTCTTCCAACCTTGACTCAAATGGCGCTGTGATGACAAATCTTTGAGGATGCATGTTTAGTTAGGTTTGAATTCCACCTTCTGACAAACCAAAATCGTATTCGTCCCACATGGATCATCGTCAAAAACAATTGTTCCTTGTTTGATGCCAATAGATTTCAAAATCTGGAAGAAAGGCGCTACTACGGCCTGAATCCCAGCCAAGGAATACTCGATCACGTGATGCGGGTTCACTGGTACATGACCGATGGCATTTTGAGGAGTGGACATGATAAACAGCCCCCCCGGCTTCAATACACGTCTGACTTCGGATAAAAATAAGGGCGCCTCCAAATGTTCGATCGTCTCAAATGAGACCACCGCATCAAATGACGCGTCAGCAAAGGGCATCGCGAGAGCATTTGCAGCCGTGAACGACAGATTCGTCAAAGCGGCATAACGCTCGGTGACACGACAGATAGTTGCCTCATCCAAATCGGCCCCCACCACCTCCCGAACAGATCCCGCAAGACGAGCCGAACCAAAACCGTAACCACAGGCAATGTCCAGGACTCGATGTTCCTTCTGAAGGAACTTCAGAGCCATCTGGTAATGAAACGACAAAGTGTCAGCAGCAGGGACAGATCTAGCCTGATCACAGGCCTCTTCACGCTCTTCAAAAACCGCCTTTCCTCGCTCACGGCATTCCTTCAGCAGCTCCGTCGTGTAGCTCTCAGGGCAATAGCGCTCACATTTAAAAATTTCGGGATGAGCCAGCAGGAAATACTTCGGATGGATGTGATAAGGCCTGGATTGATCCTGAGGCAGCAAAGCCAGCTCCGACACCAGGCGCCTAAGGGCTCCTACTCGGTAGAGATCACCGACAAACGATGTCGGCCAATCATCAGGAAATTTCATTAAATCCAAATCAGCTGCTACGGCATAATCCTGCATCTTCAGGAGACTCGGAACATCCACACAGAAATTCAGACCATCCACACGGATAACCCATGAGTCCTCTGGCAGCTTCGATGTTGCAGCCACCATCCGAAGGAGTGGAGAAGCATCATGCCCATAATAAACAGACACCGCAGGCTGCCGAGTCAAATTCACAAAAGCATCAAGGTTTCCCGCATCGAACTCTGGAGCCACGATGACGATCTCACTGGCCGGAAAATACTCCCTCAAGCGGACAAGTGTGTGGCTCAATGCCGGCACCCCATTGATGGGATTCATGCATAAATTAATGCCACCGCCCCATGATCTGGAGCTGGCTTGAACAAGAACAATCGCTGGCTTCATATCAAAAAACTCTTTCCATTCTATTTCATCTCCCACTCGATGGCAGAGATCAACCTTTGTGCATGGCCAACGGCTTCCGCCACCGTGCCACCTTCAGCGACAACAACGGCCGGTCTTGCGGGATGATTCGTGATCGGCGCGATGTATTCTCCTGGCTTGGCAAAAACATGGGCATATCGACAGGCCGGATCAGCTTTAACCCCGTCTAGGCCATGGATTCCCTTAATCATGCCCACAGGCGGAAAAGCGAAGCGAATGGCACTGCCACGTTGATGGCTGGGCTTCAAATCAGCCTCTGTCAGCTGTATTCCCAGCGCGATGTTTATGTTAGCGGCGACGAGATCCACCCCATTCGAGACAGGTGCCGCCAGCGTTCCAAAAAATCCTCCGGATAGGCGTGCAGCCAACTCGATGACCTTCACACGTCCCTCATGAATGACTAGATCACCTTTGATCACACCCGTCTTGATCCCGAGAGCCAGAGCGGCCTGTTGCATGACCTGATTCACCTCTTCACGAAAATCGTCGGAATAAATGCTGGGCATCTCACCGCCATCCTCGACGATAAACGGTGCATACATCTCCAAACGCTCATAATTGCGATCAAAGATCGATGGAATATGAGCGATGCCGTCAATCATGAATCCCTCCGTAGAAAGCTGGGGGCCGGGTAAATAAGCCTCCACCATCACACGCCATGTAGGCGAGTACTCACGAGCAACTTCATAGCTGCCAGGCAGCTCCTCTGAGCTACGGATCAACTGCACCCCGCGTGCGCCGCGGCTGTCCACAGGCTTAACCACGACTGGCATTCCATGTTTTTCGACAAAGGCAGCCAAGTCGTCAGCACCAAACACCTCCTGATAAGCAGGCATCGGCACATCATGCTCGAGAAAGCGATCCTTCATGAGCATCTTCTCACTCGCCAGCTTGGCACTGGTGATGCCTATACCGGGCAGGCCTAAATGTTCAGCGATGTAAGCCACTGTAAATGGCACGTCAGAGGCCAACGTCATCACTCCATCCACACACCCACCTGCCTTAACGTGCTCACGAGCCGCGTTTAGAGCCATTTCAGCATCATAGGTTGAAACGACCGCTGAGGCGTCCGCCACGCTCAGTCCGACGGCCTCTGAATTACCATCAATGGCAAAAACTTGATAGCCAAGTCTCTGGGCGGTTCGGATACCAATGCAGTGCTCTTCAGCAGCACCAATGATCATGAGAGTTTTCATGTGAGACGATGTCAGTAGATTATGATTCGCGGGAAAGTGATGGTTACAGCCCTACGCAAGTTAGCGTTGGACACGATTACAGGAATACTCCTTTAACCCGATGAATCAGCTTTTGCGAAAAAGAATAATACCTAGGTTATAGATACGCTGAGCCGATCCAGCAATGTAAACGTCAAGCACACTGTCTTTGAAGTGAGCTGGTGAGTTTGGTGAGAGATGCTTTACTGTCAGGCTTGGCCGAGGTCCGCTCTTTGGCCCATGCTTCAGGCGCCAGGCCGGGGTAGTCCTTCGCTACCATCGTGGGCGTCCGAGTAAAGACTTCCCGATGATACTCAAACGGATCAATCCCCCGGCGGCTGCAGGCATCGATTACGGTGAACAAGATGGCGCTGCGTTCACCCGCTTCAGCGTCGCTGATGAAGAGCCAGTTCTTCTTACCCACGGCGGTGGGCGGATGGCGTTCTCCACTTCGTTGTTGTCGATCTCGATGCGTCCGTCCTCCACGAACACTCGCAGGCCATGCCACAGGGTTAGCGTGCAGTCGACGGCTTTACCCATATGGCTCGCAGGAAAGTGGCGACCTCGCTTCTTCCAGTCGCTCAAAATCGCACCGATCCGTTCAATGATCAGTCTGCTCTGGCAGCGCGGGTCACCGTGCGTAGCTTCGCACTCGCCGGTTTCACTCGCTTCCACGAACTTGCGACGCGCGTGCCCCCAGCACGCAGCCAGGGTGATGGGCTACCCGTTCCACTTGGCAAAAGCGGGGTAAGCGCTGTAGCCGTCGCACTGGATGATGCCGCTGAAGTCAGTCGGGTTGATCTTCGCAAGTACGGTCGCCGCTCGGGCTGTGGCCCAGTGTAAGGCCGATTCACCTCCGGGACGTTTGATCGTCCAAAAATAGCCTTGCTGCACTCGACCACTACCAGGCTCGAGATACTTGACTCCGCCACATTGCAAAGGTCTGATAGTTCAACCCCGCCATGGCCGCGAAACCTGGGCCGGCAAACCCGCCGCGCTCGCTGGTCAATTCAAACATTCATTTTGAGTTCCTATCTTTTTGGCCGGTCAAGTTATTTAGGAGAAAAGATCTTGCAAAACGCCTCTAGCCTTGATTGAAATGTTAAGCGAGTAGGCGGAATCACCGCAGATCAACATATGACGCAAAACGGCCTGTAAAGTTAGATTCACTGCACAAGATTTACCTTTTTTTAAAAATTACACTTAATAAGTACGTATTATGATAAAGAAATTTGCTACAAGACATTTAATCAAATCTGAAGGTACGGGAATATTAAGTTATGTCTGCCATTTTCTATTAAGTAAAAAAAG
>Ga0315908_10003299_pt1 | contig 11670 bp, 5 predicted proteins | sample LakEriMetagenome_12_FD_203520 | JGI IMG/M metagenome (GOLD analysis project Ga0315908, IMG submission 203520) | Freshwater fungal communities from buoy surface, Lake Erie, Ohio, United States - Buoy 4 MA124 | ecosystem: Environmental > Aquatic > Freshwater > Lake > Lake biofilm | place: USA...
TAATAAAAAATATAGAAAGGATAGTAGAAGATAAAGATAATGAAAAAGCGAGAGAGTGGTTATTCAGTCAGCTCGATTAATACAATTAAGAGCAATACGAAATAGAATAAAGGGGAAATTATTTTTAATAGTAATTTGATATACTCACCATTATGATCACGAGTAATCCATATCGAATTAATGAAAAAGGTTTAAAAAAATTGTCTAATTAGGCCGTTTTCTTTGATTTTGCAAGTCTAAAAGCCATTAAGCTGTTTATTTTTCAATAATTGCTATAATTGCAAACTCATACAAGCTAGAAACAACGCAAAAATGAAGATGATGAAGATGAATATGATGATAATGACAATTATAATCAGTACAGATTCAAGAAAACCAACTCCACTTCTACATAATCATATGATAATAATTATAATGATGATGGTTCTAAGAAAAATGGAGATAATCTTGTTCATAACACTCATAATCACATTAAACATAATCTCAAAAATCAGAATTAATAAAGCAGAATTATAAAATTAAAGCACATTAATATTTTAAGAAGAAATACCTAAGATTTTAATTAGTATTTAAAATTGAACAGATTTAATGATAAATCTAATAAGGAACATCTTCCTTTTATAAATAGGTAATAGGATAATTTACAATAAATAAAAAGAGATCAAGAATTGTTAGATAAAATAAAGAAGAATAGCAATGAAATAGATGAAAATTAGGATAATGATAATTATAATTTCAGGTTTAAAAGCAGATAAAGTTATGATGATGAAGATTATGAAGATGAAGAAGAAAACGATTCATTAAAATAAGACCCTTATAAAAAAAAGATGAAGGAAAGGAAAAAAGAGCTGAATAAATGCAAGAGTTATTCTGACAAGAGAGGGAAATTTACAACAGCAGTAGAAAGGAATAATCTTTAAGTTATTATAGAGAAAAACAAAGCTAATCAAGAGATTAGAGCTGATTTTCAATAAGAAATATTAGGAGACGATAATATATTACTTATAAAGGGAAATAATATTTGCCTTATTTTTGATGGAGATTTTGATAGTTACTTAATTGATCATGCTTTAGCAATTAAGACAAGTGTGAATCCGATATTTTACAATAATGATTAATATAACAATATTCAGAAAGATAATAATGAGAAAAAGAATTAGGAATTTTTTGAAAAGGCAGGATTGAATTAGGAGGATATTAAGAATATTGTGAAATTGGCTATCCATTATGAAATCAAGTAATAGTCTCAGTTTGACTCTAGTGAAAATGAAGTTGCTTATTAAATAACACAGAACACTCTTAAAACTGCTTTTATTAATTATAAGCCTATTGTAAGTCTCATTTAGGCTAATAATCTTTTGGAATGGGCTAGGCTTCATACTTATATGATTCATAAAATGTAGTTGATCTATTCAAATATTCGTCCACTTTCTAATCCTAATTATAATTTATAAAATACTTATTAAAGTCATCTTTAACAAATCAGATCTAATATTGATTAAACTTATTCATCTGATCCCACTATTCCTATTAATAATCAATCTTAAATTAATCCTGAATATTAATAAGATCCTTCTTTTCCCTTAAATTTTAATTATCAATCAAATCTTTAATAAAATTATTAATAATATTCTCCTTAAAATTAAAATCAGCTATCAAATATTAATTAAAATTATTAATAAGATCCTACTCTTCCTTTAAATTATAATAAAAATCATCCAAATCCAAATTAATATTAATAATAAAATAATGTATAGGATATTAAAAATTATAACGATGATTAATAAGAAAAGAATTAATTAAAATTTAATAAATTTAATAATTAAAATTAAGAAATACAAAATAATTAAAATTAGGATTAAAATAATCAATAAAATCTTTAATTAAATGAAAATTATCAATAAATAAATTCTTATAAATAAAATGATTAAAACTAATCAATCCAAAATAATTAATTAAATTAATTAACCAATCAGCCGATATAAAATATTTAAAATATTTAAAATTAAATGATGAGATAATAAATTGATATGATGAAAAATATTGAACTTAGAATTAATCAAAAGCTAAATATTTTAGATAAAAAAATAGAGCAGCATTTTGAAAATAATTAAAATAAAATTATTATTGATACTGATTAAATTCAATAAGGCAATCATAATAATTAGTTTTAAAATAATAATTAAGAATAAAATAATAAAAAATTTGCAAATCAAAATTTAATTTAACTTGATAATAATTAAATCTAAGACATTTAAAACTATAAAGTAATAAATAAAAATAATCATTCAGTAGTTAATAAAGTAGTTAATAATGATAATGATTAGATATAATTATAATTATTAATTTAAACCAAAGACAAATTAATTGATATATTAGATAATGTAAAAGAAACAGATAAGATGAAATTTTAAAATTTCTTTAAGACAATATAAAAAAGAATATAAGAAACAGATTAAATGGCAAAGTATGATGAAAAAATATAAATATTAAACGATTTAATCAATTAAGTTAATAATAAATTTAAAAAATGATTTTATAAATTTAGAAAATATATTTTTATAAAAATAGTTTATATTAAAGATATCAAGAATGGTTAAACGAAGTAAGGCCAGTGGAAGATCATAATAATTTTAAGTAAAAAATGTAAAAAAGCATAAAGATTTTATAAAAGGAAATAAAAAATCAGGAGCATCAACAAATCCAGATAGAAAACTGGACGCTAAACAAAAAAATGGAGGATTTATGAGAGATAAAGCAAAAATAAATCTGTTGAATTTATACAGAAATAAACCAGATATGGAAAAAATGAGAGAAAAACCAACAGAAGCAGCGAAAATATAACCAGATAGAAAATGGTTTGGAAATATAAGGACAATTGGTTAAAAATCATTAGAGGAATTTAGAGTAGAAATGTAAAAGCAAAATCAATAATAAAATTCAGCCAACTAATTCTTAATTAAATCTAATAAGTTACCTCTTTCTTTATTAACTGAGCAAAACACCACTAATTAAGTAAAAATATTAGAAGTAGAAAGTTATACTGACACTTTCGGTCCTAAACAAAAAAGGAAGAAACCAAAATTATAATATTTAAATTACTAGGAGATGAATGAAGGAATAGAGAGTAAAGTTGAGAAATATGATGTAAATAATGATAATACAATATGTAAAGAGTACATAGAAAAAGAAGGTCCTAAAGATAAAAGATTAGAAGCAGGATAAAGTAAGAGAATCTGGGAAGAACTATACAAAGTGCTAGATTCTTCGGATGTGATTTGTCAAGTGGTTGATGCAAGAGATCCGATTGGAACTCGTTGCAAGCATATCGAAGAACATTTGAAAAGGAATCTAGCCCATAAACATTTAGTTTTGATTCTAAACAAAGTGGACCTGATCCCAACATGGTTGACGAAAAGATGGGTAGCTTATCTTTCTAAAGAATTCCCAACGATTGCCTATCATGCCTCAGTGTAGAACAGTTTCGGAAAAGGATCACTTATTAACTTATTAAGATAGTTTGATAATTTCCACAAGGACAAGAAGAATATTAGTGTTGGGTTCATTGGATATCCCAATGTGGGTAAGAGTTCTATTATCAATAGTCTTAAATAGAAGAAGGTCTGTAGAGCTGCTCCTATTCCTGGTGAGACTAAAGTGTGGCAATATGTGCATCTTACTAAAAGGATTTATCTTATTGATTGTCCTGGAGTTGTATATAATTATGAGGGAAAGGATGATGTTTAGGTTGTTCTTAAGGGATGTGTTAGGGCCGAAAAACTACTTGATCCCGAAATATATATTTCATATATACTTTAATAGGTTTAGCCTAATGCGCTTTAGAGAATTTACAAGTTAAAATCATGGTTGGATGAATATGATTTTCTTGCGTAGGTCGCTAAGCAGAAAGGCAAACTTTTAAAAGGAGGAGAACCTGATTTGAAGTCTACTGCTAAAATTATTTTATTTGATTGGTAGAGAGGAGAAATTCCTTATTTTAATTATCCACCTGATTATGTTATTAAAGACTAATCAAATAATCAAAATAATCAAACCTAGGAAATGGAAATTGAATAGGAATAAGAATTATAAGAAGATTTAACGATTAATATAGAATAATACTTATAAAATAAATGATTTTATCTTTAAAGTTTTTAACTTTTATATCATAGATCTTATATTTTATATTGTATAAATATATATTAATTAAAATATTTATCAAGTAAAATATTATAAAATCTAATAAATATTCTTATATTAAACACTTATATAATAATATAAAAAATATTTTTAGATCATTAATTAATAGTTAAATTCAATATATTATTAAATTATTATTTTTTATTTTTAATTTATTTTCGATTTATTTTTAGTATGTTAGAATAGTTAAAGTTTTTTTTATAACAATAATTATAAATTAAAATTTTATTAAAAATTTTTAGTTTGAATTCCGAATTCAATTTAATTTTACAATATTATAATTAAATAAATAATATTAAAATAAAGATAATTAATAATACCAAATAAATATTATAATATAAAATATTGAAATAAAGATAGTAATATAAATATAATTTTAATATATATTTAATCAAAATTAAAAAGTAACAAAAATATCATAAGATCAAGCAGTTTAAAAAATTAAAATTACTTTATAATAAATTAATTTTTTAAATTAAGAATAATAAAAAATAAATTATAAATTATTATATAAATTATAATTAATATGAAGATATAAAATCATTATTTTATAGCTGTTATTTAATTATTCTGATCTAATTAAATAAGATAATTATGAATTTCTACTCCATTTAGATTTTCTTTTTTAATTTCCAAAGTAAATGCACTATATCCTTCTGATGTCATAATTAATTTTACAATCGGATTTACAGCAGTCCATCCTCCCATATCAGTTTCACATTCAATTAAAACTGGTTGAGATTCACTTATAACATATTCTTTATCTTTTTTATTTTCTCCGTCATCAAAAAAAGCATGAACTTTTAATGATCCCTTTATACTATCTCCTTTTTACACTTTTGCTTCTCTTAAATATCTAGGTGGAATCATTTAATTTTTATTTTTATTAATAATTCTGATTTAAATAATATATATAATTTTTTTACAATTAGAATAAATTCTTATGTTTAATCAATTTAATTTATAATTTATTTAAAACGACTTACCATAAAATTAAAAAACTTTATAAAATAATATTAATTGGAATAATTGGTAAGTGAATCATAGAAAAATAAATTAAAATGATAAAATAACAAGCAATAATAATAATGATATAGTTAAAAATAAATTTCCAATTAATTAAAATAAATAATAAAATTATTATTTGAATTAAATATTAATTAAAAATACTATTACACCTTTAGATAAAATGATAATATAAAATAATCAATTTTAATTTAATAATTATACTATTTAAAAGTATTTTAAAAAATAATAAATTTCAAATATTGATTAATAGTGTTACATCTGTTAAAATTTAATAAAAAGTGATGAATTCATAAGAATATTTCCATGTTTTCATTTATATCATCATATTTGTATTGATAAATGGTTATTAAAATAAAATTATAAGTGTCCTTACTGTAAGTTTGATTTAAAGTAGTTTATAGAAACAGAAAATTTAAAATGATTAATTATTGATTTTTTTAATATTTTAAAATATTTAAATAAATTTTTTCAGTATATAATATTAATTAAACTATAAAAATAAATTAATAAGGTTTTCAAATCTTCTAATATATTTAAATTAATTTCAAATAAAAAATATAGAATATTTTCTAAAAAAATAAAAATTAAAGAAATTTATTTATGATTATTTTAATATTAGAATAAATACTATTGTATTTATTTAATTGAAATATATAAGCAATATAAATAAAAATTATTCTTTAAATATATTTAAGTAAATGCTTAAATAAGAGCGTTTTTAATGTCCTAAATATAAATTAATTAATTAAAGTTTAAATCAAAGATAAAAAATATTCTTACTTATTTATTATAAAACTATAACTAATTAAATCAGTTATTTATTTTATATTGAAAATTATAAATTAAATATTTATAAAAAATAAAATAATGTTATGACAGTAAAAATATATTAAGAATAAAATTTTATAAATAATTTAGATATATCAATTTTTTTATTTTTTCATTTTGAGAAATGTTTCATACTATCTTAATTATTTAATAAATCCTGGATTAGGATTGATAATTTTCCTTTATAATCTACATTAATTTAAAGCTTAATCCAATGTTTTTTAATGCCTATATTGATATTATAATAATATACTTCCACATAATATAAGCTATAGTACATGTAGAACTTCTACTTATTCCTGCAGCACAGTGAACTAATACATTATTGCCTTTTAGAAGATTAGAATCAATAAAAGAGTTTGTTTATTCAAAAAACTAAGATAAATTTTAAAAATCAGCATCCAATGCTTAAATAACTAAATGAGCAATATTTAAATTCTATTCATACATAATGGGCAATTATTAAGCCACTGTTAAAACAGCTGATATTTTATTTTTTTGCAAATTATCGATGTTTTAAGCAGCAAAAAAATTGCCAATATAAAGAGCACCTTCATTTTATTATTAAAATATAAAATTCATATCAGGAATTCCATAAACTCTTTTAAGTAGTTGAGTATTGACGTAAAGTTATTTTAATGCCATTTTCATCATGTCACTTTAATATTAATTATTATTAACATTATTATTATTTGGAGCATTATTTAGTTTGGGTAGATAACTTTTTTACTTTGATTTAGAGGTAGTTCTCATATTTTCTTTGTTAAAACTATTGTTATATGATTATGATCTTTCATTTTTTCCTAACTCATATGAAATGTCATATTTATTAAATTATGGTTATTTTTACATCAATTTTTATGGAGTCTTAGATTATTTCAATCCATTCGGATCTTAAATTAGTTTATTTAATTCTAATTATTTTATTTTATGTGAATTATTTAATTAATTATTTTTTTTCTAATCATCATTTTCTTTTTATTACTATTAAGAAGTATTTTAGTTATTTCCTGCAAGCTATTAAAGATAATTCAAATTGGAAATTCAATACTATTTGTTTGGCTTATTATTCATCAATATTAATAACTAATTCTCTAAATTTATATTGTTATAAAATATAATCCAACTTATTATAATAAATTCATTATTTGTTAAAACTAATATGTAAATTATTTATATTAATTAAGATATATATTTAAAAAAATTATATATTTTAATAAAGTAATTATAAATTTTATTCATCTTAACTAGATTTATATTTTTCAATGAAGGTATAAAAGGAAAAAAACTAAATTAAATTATTAATAATTTTATTAAATGTCTCAAAGAATAAATTAAATATTTTTATTATTCTCATTGATGATAATTACTACAATTCAATTTACAAAAGAATAAAAATAATAAATAAACGAAATGATAAAAAAATTAATATAAGAAAATGAACAAACTATATAAAAAAAAGGAAAATTAATAATAATAGAAAAAATGACTTCAGAGATGCAAGGTGATACAGCAAAAATAAACCTAATACTTCAAAATCAAAACAGTACTTAAGCAAATAGCTTAAAAGTACTAGAAGAACAAATGAAATAAGTAGGAAAATACTTAGAAAAAAAAGACACGATGAAGATGCAAAATACAAGCCAAATAAATTGTGATAAAGTATTATTGAACAAAACAGATGGGCAAAAATGTTAATAGAATATTTAGATAAAGATAAAAGGAGTGTTTAAGAACAGCACTGCATTGAACAAAGTGATAGCTGATATGAGGAGATTACAAATTGAGGCAGACAGCATCGAATTCGGATTATCATTAGCTACAATGGATCTATATAAACCTTATTTAATAGATACTGCAGTGTTTAAGTCATTGAAGTCAGCCAAAAAGACAGCTAAACCATTAAAGTAAGATGTTAAAGGAGTATAGGAAGCTTATTATGTTGTTTCATAGTAGGCTACTTAGTAGAATATCAGGAATATTCAAGATACTAATTTGCTCAATAATGATGTCAAGTTCACTCTTACTCTTGTTGTTAAGTATCATATTACTAATGCCGGATTAATTATCTAATTTGATTAAAAGAAACTTGAAAAATAGCTGAAACGTGATTAAATTAGATAAGAAAAAAAGTTACCAACTAAATTCACTTGATTCTTATTTTTTTACTATTTTCATTTTATTTATTTATTTATTTATTTATTTATTTATTTATTTATTTATTTATTTATTTATTTATTTATTTATTTATTTATTTATTTATTTATTTATTTATTTAAACAATTTTGATAAAAATAAAAATATAAAATTAAATAATTAAATAATTAAATAATTAAAATAACTATGAAGTAACCATAATAAGCCTAAGAGTAGCAAAAAAATTAATTACAACAAAAGAATCAAAATATGATATTAAAGGAAATACTAAATGAGAAAAAGAATAAATAATAATAAAATAATTTAAAAAAAGATGATAGTAGTGAAAATGAGGATTAAGAATAAATAGTATAGAGTTTAAGTGAAAGAGAAGTAGAGAATCAAGAGAAAACAATAGGATTATTTTATATAGATTAAAAGCTGTTTTTTTTATGGAATAGTTTTTTCATGTTCCTTCTTTTAGTGCTGATCATAGTGTTTCCATACGTGATTGCATTTAAGGATGAAAAGATAAAAACAATATTAGTATTCAAAGTATTCTTATATGTGAGTTATTTAGCAAATATTTTCATTACAATGAACACAGCCAAATATGATATTGGGATTGATGAATTACAGGTGGAGAGACCTAAACTAATATAAATGTATACCAAATCATTTGATTTCTATTATGATATCTTCTGTCTTATTCCTCTAATCTTTGTGCCTAATGGAGATCTGTTTGGACTTTTAATGACTTATAAGATTCCATATGTCAAAAAACAGTTAAAGGATTTCTTTAAATTCTATCAACTCAAGAAGAGGAATTATTATTTTATTATGATTAGTAAGAAGATGTAGATGTATAAGAACAATATCAAAATTGCCAAAATTATTATTAATTTTTTTTTAGTCAATCATCTAGCCAGTTGTGTAATGTGGCTTTATATTATGAAACTTTAAGGAGTTTTCTTTTAAAATATTAAGAGCAATAATAAATGGCCTAATACCGTCAATTCTAATCTCGGAACTAATTACCCAGACAATGATGATTATAATTGGTATATAAATTGTTTCTATTTTATTTTACAGACTACTGTCACAACAGGTTATGGTGATGTATCTATGACAAATTAAAATGAATAATTTTTTGCCATATTGTGGATGTTCGTAGGATGTTTCTTCTAACAAATTTTTGTAGGATCTCTAACTAATTTAATCTAAAATGCAGATTAACATGAGACTGTTTATTAACAACAAATAGATGTTTTAGAATATCTCATTGAAAAATACTCATTAAATAGAAGATTAATTAATTCGATTAAAGACAATTTGAAGGAAAAACTATTCTAAGATTAATAAATTTTAAATAATGAATAATTTTTGAATAAACTGCCTATAAATTTGAAGATTCATTTATTACTTAGGATGAATGTGAAATTAATATAAAAATTAGAGATATTTGAGAAAACTCCAGCTAAGACAGTAACTCAATTTCTAGAAGTAATGAGTCTTTAGAAATTTAAAGATAAAGAGATAATATTCCAAAGTGGAGATGCAGCAAAAGAAGTATTTTTTTTAGTAAAAGGAAAAGTAATAGGATATTTAAATGATGAGAATTATGCTAATATTAATTTTATGGTAGTGAAGGAAGGATAAAGTTTTGGAGATGTGGACATATTAAACAATTAAGAAAATAGGACTTATAATATGATAGCTAAAGGGATTACAGAGATCATGAGTTTAAGTAGAAAGTAATATTTGAAGATTATGAATGAGGATAAGAATGATGATATTATTAACTTAATTTAGCATACTATAAATAAGCAGTAAAAAATTAACATCCTTATTGAAAAAGCAAAAAAAAAATATTATAGTTAGTTACCCAATCATAATTAAGATTTATCTATTGTTGAAAAATTATTGAACACTGATAAGAAAGTCTAAGGCACTAATAATAAAGATGATTCAATCTGTAATTATTTTCATTTATCATTCATTCTTTTTATCATATTTATTCTTATTCTTATTATTTTATTATCTTATTATTAAGAAAAAAACAACTCTAAGTTTTAGGAAATTGATTATGAATAAATACTTTTGAAATATTAAATTGATTAATAAGCTACTTTGGATGAACAGAATTAATAATTAGAGAACATTAAAATTTAATTGTAGGAAAAAAATGAAAAAACATACCTTTAATTAAAAAACCTATCTGTAAACTCAATAGAATTCATAAAAAGTTTATAAAATATGTATGGATATATGAAAATTAAGTGATATTCATCAATTAATTAATTAATTAATTTTATTTAATTCATTTATATTTTATTTATTTTTCAACTCTTTAGTATACTATCCATTTTACTCAAAATTAATAAGTTAGAGTCCTAAATCTACTGATTATTTGTTTCAGATTATTATTTATTAATATTATTATTATTGTTTTTATTATTATTATTGTTATTGCAATTATTAATTTTATTATTATTATTATTTAATTATTTATTAGTAAATTCAGTTATATCTTCTTTTTAAGTTCCAAACAAAAGAGTTTACCAATTAAATTGATCATCATTAATTTTCTAGATGTTTAAAAATAAAAATATAAAATAATAAATTATAAATTAATACTTATAAACTCTGGAGTATAAATTCTTAATTTTAATATTGTAACTTTTAATTGGAACATATATTACAATTACAATTAAAACTAGTACACAAATTTTCAGGCTCAATATATTTAAATTAAAGAATGATCTGAAAATAATTAGGAATTTTTTTATTATGAATGAATTTATCAGGATCAAGATCATCAATAAAGAATTTAAACTAATGATTAGTACGATTAATAAAATAGGTATTAAAGGTAAAATGGCAAATATGTGTGAGTTTATAATAGCCATAATTTTTGATGATGATTTTATAATCACCATTAAGTATTAGATTATTAAAAGGAATAATAATAGATTCCCTATTATTTTAATAGATGGAAGGTGAGAGTACAGAGTACATGTCTTATAGAGAATGTTTGGAGGAGAAAAGGAGAGTATTGGTTGAAATGTGAATTAGTTTAATATAAGGTTTACAAGAGTACTGAGAGTTATAAAGAGGAGTGCCAATTATTGTGAGATGGGAAAGAGTGAAACTAGTTGGAGAATAGGCTCAGTAAGTTAGTAATTCATGAAAGTATTTTATATATCGAAGTTATGATGGTTGGCTCACACCAAAACTACGATTTGTAATAAATCTTTTTTAGCTGAAGTAACGGTTAGCATCATCAGGGTCTCAAAATGCTTTAAGGTATAATAGCAAACAGCAAATCATAGTACCTGTCCTGCCTATTTATTATATTCATATCTTATAAAATTTATCATATCAATATATTATCTTATTGTCATATTATTATTATTATTATTATTATTATTATTATTATTATTATTATTATTATTATTATTATTATTATTATTATTA
>Ga0315908_10003301_pt1 | contig 11668 bp, 7 predicted proteins | sample LakEriMetagenome_12_FD_203520 | JGI IMG/M metagenome (GOLD analysis project Ga0315908, IMG submission 203520) | Freshwater fungal communities from buoy surface, Lake Erie, Ohio, United States - Buoy 4 MA124 | ecosystem: Environmental > Aquatic > Freshwater > Lake > Lake biofilm | place: USA...
TCGCTTAATTAGTAATTAATGAATTTATAAATCAAAATTAGAAAACTCAGCGTTTTAAAGCGTTAAAATTCTTAATTTTATTGAGCGATTTAATGTTAAAAACTTTTTATTATGTTTTTGGAACAATTTCCCGGTGAAGGAAGACAACATGGTTGGATTGAAGTAATTTGTGGATCTATGTTCTCCGGAAAAACAGAGGAGCTTTTACGAAGGATTAAACGCGCTGAATTTGCCAATCAAAAGGTCCTGCTAGTAAAACCGAAAATAGACAATCGCTATTCTGACACGAATGTTGTTAGTCATCAGGGAAGTGCCTTGGCCTCTCAATTAATTGACAACTCAAGTGAAATAAATGCGCTCTGGACAGACGAGAAAATTGTCGCTATTGATGAAGCTCAGTTTTTTGACTCAGGAATCGTTGCGGTTTGCAATCAACTTGCCGCTAAAGGAGTTCGGGTCATCATCGCAGGACTTGACATGGATTATCAAGGAACTCCTTTTGGACCCATTCCAGATCTATTGGCAATTGCAGAATATGTTACAAAAGTTCATGCTATTTGTTTGTCATGTGGAAATTTAGCCCAATTTTCTCATCGTACTGCAAATGAAACAGGTCAAGTTTTGGTTGGAGCGGTTGAAAAATATCAGCCTTTGTGTCGTTCATGTTATAATAAAATAAGCCATTGAAATTAGGAATTTCTTTATCGTATTTCATTGAAATCATTCAAGGATTTTCCTCTCAAGATTTCTCCTCTGCCATAAAAGTAGACTCCATCTCCGTTGATACAAGGAAAATTAACGCTGCTGAGAATCAAGTGTTTTTTGCATTAAAAGGTGAATTTAGAGATGGTCATCAATTCATAAATGCTGCATATGAAAAAGGCCTTCGTATTTTTGTTGTTGAGATTTGCCCGGAAGAAATTTTCACTGAAGCTATTTTTATTGAAGTCCCAAATGTCTTAATTGCACTTCAATCTTTAGCCAAACAACACCGTACTACATTAAATTATCCAATTATTGCGATTACAGGTAGTGTTGGAAAGACTACAGTAAAAGAATGGTTATACCATTTATTATCAAGTAATTTTAAAATTTATAGGAGTCCAAAAAGTTATAATTCTCAACTTGGTGTGGCTTTATCTTTACTCACGCTGAAGTCTGATGCAGACATGGCAATAATTGAAACTGGTATTTCCTTTCCAGGAGAAATGGAGTCGCTTTATGAAATGATTCAGCCAGATTATGGAGTCCTTACCACCATTGGTCAAGCGCATTCAGAAAATTTTAAGGATCGAAAGGAACTCATCTCAGAAAAAACCATCCTATTTCGTAAGGTAAAAAAATCTTTTTTCGGACCTGGATTATATATGGATCAATCGATTATAGACCAGAGTAATGCAGTTGTTTTGCCCGATTTAGACTTTGAAAATGAATATCAAACAATGCCATTTAAAGATAAAGGGAGTCGCCATTCTGCCGCAGTGGCCATTGGAATAGCGCTTTATTTTAAAGTGACAAAAAAACAAATTGTAGCACTTTTACCTCAGTTACCTCAATTGGCCATGCGCTTGGAGACTTTTGAAGGCATTGATGGATCTTTGATTATCAATGATACTTACAACCTAGATTTAGATGCCTTGGTTTATTCTTTAGAATATCAATTGACACAAGCAGTAGATCGTAAAAGGGTTTTAGTGGTTGGTTTGCATGCCCCTAATGCTTCAATGGAAGAAAAAATAAAAATGATAGCAGCTCCTTTCAATTTAGATCTTTTGTTAATTGGTCAGCCTGGTGATATTCCGAAATTTGAAATCCAAAACACCTTGGTTTTAGTTAAAGGAACCAGACAAGCCAATATGCAGGAATTCGCTGTAAAATTGAAATTGAAAAAACATAAAACAGAACTTTTAATTGATTTTTCGGCTTTAAGAAATAATATAAGCTCCTTTAAAAAATTAATAAATCCTTCTACTAAAATACTCACCATGATCAAATCTCAAGCATATGGGATGGGATTGGTGAAGACAGGTTTGTTTTTAGAAAAGATGGGCGTCGATTATCTTGGTGTTGCCTATGTAGATGAGGGAGTAGAATTGCGAAAGGCTGGTATACAACTTCCTATTCTTGTAATGAATGCGGAAGATTCTGCATTTTCAGATTGCATTGATTATAATTTAGAGCCTGCACTCTATAGTTTTGAGCAGTTAACGGCATTTGTCCATCAATTGATAGGAATGAATCGCAGTGGATTCCCAATTCATATAAAATTGGATACTGGAATGCATCGTTTGGGCTTTGAATTAAAAGATCTTAGAAGACTAACTGATATTTTACAAACCCAACCCGAAATCGTGGTTAAAGGGGTGTATTCTCATCTTTCGGATGCCGATAATAGAAGAGATAATCGATTTACGAATTTGCAAATTAGTCAGTTTGAATTGGCCATCAAGCAAATAAAGTTGGCCATAAATCATGATTTTATTTCGCATATACTTAATTCAGAAGGCATAGCGCATTATCCAAAGGCGCAATTTGATATGGTGCGCATTGGAATTGGGATGTTTGGAATCAATCAAGATTCTCAATTTTCTAAAAAATTGCAACCCATCGTTGCTTGGAAAAGTGTTGTTTCACAGATTAAAACCATTCAAGCAGGAGCTAGCGTTGGCTATAATAGGTCTTATATTGCCACTAATGAAATAAAAATTGCCATTATTCCAATTGGATATGGTGATGGATTTAAAAGAAACTTAAGCAATGGAAAGGGTAAAGTTTTCATTCAAGGTAAGGCTTGTCCCACTATCGGAAGGGTTTGTATGGATATGATTATGGTAGATATTACAAAGCTACAGGTTCATGTAGGCGAGGAAGTTGAATTGATTGGACCCCATCAATCTTTAGAACAAATGGCTTTGGCAATGGGCACTATTCCCTATGAAGTGCTTACTTCTTTTTCCCCTCGTGTGCATCGCTCCTATCTCAATGATGAGTAATTTTATCGAAAGAATTCCTTACATTTGATAGAATTAAAAACAGTAACTATGAAAGCATTTAAAGTTCTCTCTTTTCTTTTATTCATTTTTAGCGCTCCAATAATTTGGTCGCAAACAGGTGATATTGACACCAATACTTATGTGGTTATTAAATCTAATAATCAAGAATTTATTGGAAAAATTATAAGTGACGATGGTCGTGAAATTTTATTGAAGACCACTTCAATTGGCAACGTATACATTTATAAGTCAGACATTAAATCAATTGTATTGATTAGTGATGCAAAGAACCAAATTATTAATGGAGAATATAGAGGTTCTGGCGTTTTTACAACTCGTTATCAGTTCAGCACCAATGCTTTTTCCATACCAAAAGGGGAGAATTATGCTAAAGTTAATTTAGGGGGTCCAGAAGTTCATTTTGCTGTTTCTAATAATTTTTCTGTAGGGGTAATGTCCTCTTGGATTGCAAGTCCGGTTGGCTTGGCTTTAAAATACACTGTACCTACAAGAAATGAGAAAGTAAATTTTGGGCTAGGCACCATAATGGCAAGCTCTGGTTATATTGCTCAAGGTCGTATTTGGGGAGGGCTTCATTGGGGAATGCTTACGATCGGAGACCGTAAAAATAACATCACATTTTCTGCTGGGTATTCTTATCTTAAGGCTCCAAGTTTATTCGGAAGCTCAACATTTTATACTCCTGGCACTTATGCTGCAGTTGATGACGGCAATGGATTTTACAGTCGACCTTATATAGATTCTTATCAAATCAAAAATGAAGGAATGATTAAAGCGCCAATTCTTGGTATCGCTGGACTTACTTCGGTGGGTAAAAAAGCAAGTTTTGTAATGGACGCCATGTTTATTTTGGGAAGTTATAATCAGGTAAACAATGATCAGACCGTCAATGACTATTTCAATCCAATTACGAATCAGTTAGCGTACACTACGGTTTCAAATGTGACTTCAACTTCTAATAGCTATAAAGCAAATTTAATGGTATTTATGCCAGGAATGCGCTTTCAAACTACAGAAAACAGGGCATTTCAAGTGTCACTTAGCGGGGTGTTTTTAAATATAAAGGGTTCGAACTCAACTAATAATCGATTTTCTTTTCCCTTACCGATGTGTTCTTGGTATTTTAAATTCTAAGAATGCCTCACGCAACGCAAACGGAGCTTATACGGCTTATAAAAGTTAAAATAGGTCCCGATGATGCCTTAGGTCAAGTTTTGGCCGAACAATTGAGCATAAGTTTAGATGCGGCGTATCGCCGCATGAGGAACGAAACTCCTTTAACGATTCGGGAAACACAAAAACTTTGTTTGGCCTTTGACATTTCTTTTGATGCTTTGTGTCAATTAAAAACAGGCAATGTTATTTTTTCCTACCCACCACTTAACAGCTATGATTTTAGTCTAGAATCTTATTTTGAAGGAATTCTTGCTGCATTTAAAAAAATTAAAGCAAATCAAAATCCGAAAATAATTCTTACGATTAATAACACACATTTTTTTCAGTTGATTAATTTTCCTCAATTGGCACGCTTCAAACTATTCTTTTGGGCAAAAACACACCTTCAGATTCCAGCTTATCAAAACATGATCTTTAAGCATGAGAAAACCCCAGAACGCATCTTTGAATTGGGTAATGAGATTCTTCAAATGTATAATTCCATCCCCTCAGTTGAAATTTTTGATCCTGAATTAATGCGTGGATTTATGAGACAGATATTATATTATTATCAAGCTCAAATGTTTGAAGATCCTAGTTATGCGCTATTCCTGTGCGATAGGGCCCTGATGCTTTCAGCTCACCTTAAAGCGCAAGCAGAAATTGGAAAAAAATTCATTTATGGAACCCAAGCTCCAGCTCAAGGAAACAATTTTGATATGTATTTCAACGAAACCATCAACTCTGATGGTAGTTTTTATTATGAAAGTGATAAAAATACGGGGCTATTTATTACCCATAATATCATGAATTATCTGCATACAGACGACCCCAATTATTTGGCAGATGCCAAGCAGGTCATCGATAAACAATTGGCCAACTCAAGTCTTTTGAGTGTTGTCAATGAAAAAGCTAGACAACAATACTTTGCCGATTATGATAAAATGATTCGTGCTTTTAAAAAGAAAATTGAAGCCGATCTTGAGTTTGAATAACTGCGTATAACGCAAGTACCTATCAGTTAGTTAGTCATATCAGTTTGGTATAGAGGAATATAAGGGGGACATTTGAAGTCTAAAACCATCTCAATTGAAAAATTTACTTTTATTATACGTAGTTGCATTCAACTCACTAATCGCTTTATCACAAAATACTTTGGTAAATGATCAAGGCGTAACAAGTGTCGCTAAAATTGATACGGTTGATTATTATACCTTAGGCAGTCAGGATGCTAAATCATATTATAAAATTGATCCAGGAGTAATTATTGGAGAGGTTATTTTTGGTGCTACATCCATATTTATATTACCCGCAATCCCTGCAATAGCGATAATGCTTTCCCCACCTAAAATGATGCATACCTTAAACAATCCTAATGACAAATTATTAACTATAAATCCAACTTATAGAAAAGGATATGAAATAGGGATGAAAAAGAAAAAAAGAAAAGTCGCCAAAATCACTTTTTTCAGTTCATTTATACCAGGATTTTATGGGTTCGCCATCTTCGGTCTCAAGGGACTTCATGACTAATAATTTCTTTACTATGTAAAACTTTAATTACTTGCGAAATACGCAAGTGAAAGGCTTGTACTTAGAAAATTCAGTTTGGATGTAGGGGTATTGCCTCACTAAATTTGTTCTATAAAATTTAAAAATTATGAAAACAAAACTTTTATTTATCTCGACATTACTTCTTGGTTTTACCATAGGAGCACAAAGTACAGATGCGCCTTCAATTGCTGTGGCAAGTCCTTACGTAAACAATTTAACCATTAAACCTGAATCCGCCGCTAAAATGATGCGCTTAGAGTTTATTAAAATGGCAAAGTTTAAGGTTTATGATGAATTTGATATGGCAGATGTTCTTAAAGTAAGCGATGAATTTAGGACGGGTTGTTTTGGACAAAGATGCTTAGGTAAAATGGGACAAGAACTTAAAGTAGATTTTGTAGCTTGTGGTAGTTTTGATGGTTTAGGGAATAAAATCGTGGTTTCTGTAAAAATTGTTGATGTGAAAAATCAAACTATTTTTAAATCTTCAGTAAAAGAATTTGATAATCAAGAATTTGAATTGCAACGAATGATTGAAATTGTCTTGAAAGAAATGAATGGCATTTCAGTTGATAAAGTATTATCAGACAAACTTTCTTTTAAAAACGAGGTAATTACTTCCAATAATGTAGGCAGAATTAATAATTCAGGCCCAAGGGTTGGAGTTGCAATACTTACGGGATCCCTAAATGAATTTGCAACGCGATCGGAGGATCAAGGGGGACTGGGAATTGCCCCAGCTGTTAGTATGATTGGATATCAGTTAGAAGGACAATATGTTGGAACAGAAAATTTCTCCGCATTAATTGAAGGAGTTTTTAATGTTTCTGGTTTAGAACAAGGACAATTTATTCCTTCCATTACGATTATGAATGGTTTTCGCTTCGGTAAAGGCGGATGGGAATTGGCTTTTGGACCTGGATTTAGTGTTAAAACAGTCGCCAAAGGGTTCTTTGATAAAGATAATACTTTTGGAACTCCCGACCGTTATTTTTCAGAAACAGATTGGAATAATTTTGCACTAGAGACTTATGGAAATGATCCAGCGTATCAAGTCAACGGATTTTTTCAAGCACCAAGTGCTACTTCTTTTAATAGTAATTATACGAATAAAACATACTTGGATAAAAGAGGAACTAAGAAAATCAACACGAGTTTTGTCTTTGCTATTGGCCGAACATTTAGAGCTGGAGCTTTAAATATTCCTGTTAATTTGTTTTATTCTTCTCAAAAAGGTGGTGGTTATGCAGGAGTGAATGTTGGATTTAATGTTCAAAAAAGTAAACAACCGATCAATAAAAATACAGGGCGCTATTAATTTAAATTTCGATTTAATTTTTAAGGGAGCTTTTAGCTCCCTTTTTTTTATAGATTACATTTCTTTCTTTAAATTTGTATGGTGTAGAGATGTGTCCAAGTGTTGAACATGCAGACTCTATCAATAACTACAAAGAAAATATTTGAAATATTTTTATCTATTCCTGTTTCTAACTGCTTACTCAGTTTTTGGTCAATCTGATATTAGATTTACTAATTATGCTATTGCGGATGGCTTGTCCCAAAGTTTTGTTACTACCGTTATTGAAGATCAACAACACAGTATTTGGGTGGGTACTCAGGAAGGACTCAATCAATTTAATGGTCAAAATTTCCAAGTATATAACCGAGAAAATTCTAAAGGTTTAGCAAGTTCCTATATTACTTCTTCTGCAAAAAGCAAGAATGGATTGCTTTGGTTTGGTTCGGCAAATGGATTGGTTTCTTTCAATCCTGTAACAGAAAAATTTAAAACCCATTTCCTAAATAATAGAGGTGCTTTATTTATTGAACATCTGGTAATAGATCACCAAGATAAATTATGGCTCCTTGCTCAAGGGAATCAACTTTATTGTTTTGATGTAAAAAAGAATAAATTTATAAGTCCACCAAAATCAATAAAAAAACTTAAAGTACTTTTTATGTATGCCACTCCCGATGGGAAAATGGTCTTTGTACATGACAATAATGCCGTCTCTTATCTATCTAAAGGAAGTCAAAAACTAAGGTCAATTCCAGCACATCCTTTTTGGCGCAATGCCGGTGTAACGATCTCTTCCATTTATGCAAATAAAGGAGATGAAAAGATTTATTTTGGAACCAATAAAGGAATTTATAGTTACCGATGGGGAGAAATGAAAACTATTCTCGCGTTTAAAAATTTAAATCAAATAATATCATCCGCTATCGTTGGCATTGAAAAACATCAATCAATTTGGTATTTCGCTACAGCAAGACAAGGCCTTTTTCAATATAGTGAAAAGGGAAATGTTGTTAATTGTACAGAAGATATTTTTCAGAAAAATACCCTCTTAAATAACAATCTATCCTGTTTAAGAGTAGATAAATCTGGAGTATATTGGATTGGTAGCGAAAGAGGCCTTTCTAGTTTTAATCCAAAAGAAAGAGGGTTTTATTCTGTCGGACCGAGTGGCGATTTGACCAAGGGATTGCCTTCTCAAAATGTATGGAGCTTCTGTGAATTAGGCGCATACATGTATATTGGAACCGATCTTGGAATTTCTAGAGTTCATAGACAAACAGGAGTTTTTCAGCATTTTAAAAAAAATAAGGGTCAAAAATCTACTTTTAATACTGATGGCTCGATTCTTTGCATGGCACCGAAAAACAAGAATGCCATTTTCTTTGGCTGCTTTGATGGACTCTATGAATTTATACCAAACACAGGGACTTTCAAAAAAATCGACCTGAAATTAAAAGAGGTTGAGCGAATCCATAAAAGAATATACGCGATTGTTAGGTGGAGGGATGAACTGTTTTTTATTGGGACTAATGCAGGTGTACTTTTATTCAATTCCAAGACGCAAAAAACAGAAGTGTTTGAACATGACAATCTTCATCCAAAAAGTACTATTTCAAAAGGAGTCTGTAGAAATATTTATAAAGATCAACTAGGTAAATTTTGGTTTACAACAAGTAATGGCGGATTAAATTTGTATGATGCTAAACGAAAAATAATTCACCCCTATTTTTTGAATGATAAAATAATGAGTGTAACAAAAGATTTACTTACCTCAATGTATCAAACAGAAAAACATGAATACTATATTGGAACTCTAGGTTCAGGATTGATTCAACTCAATACAAGGAATAATTCTGTTAAACTTTACACCAAAAAAGAAGGTCTCCCAAATAATGTAATTTATGCTATTTTACCTGGAAAAAATAAGGATATTTGGATGAGTACCAATCGTGGATTGGCTTCTATAAATACCATCACACATGAAATTAAAAAATTCAATGAAATTAATGGTTTAGTATGCAATGAATTTAATTCAAATGCCTACTATCGAGCACTTAATGGTGAACTTTACTTTGGAGGCATTTATGGTTACAGTCATTTTAATCCGAATGAAATCAATAACAATTCACTTACCACTGGACTGAATATCATTAAAATCACTATCGACCCGAATAAAGCACATCCTAAAGGGGAAATCATTAATGCCTATTCATTAAATAATGAAAAAAATAATCAAATTGAATTAGATTATCATCAAAGAAGTTTCACCGTTCATTTTCAAGCAAGTAATCTTACAGCTCCTTCGCTTATCAATTACAAGTATATTTTAGTAGGCGATCAAATCGATAGTAAGAATTTTTCACGTACGAATGATTTAAATTTTAGTGCCTTATCCGCAGGTGAATATCACCTTGAAATATTTGCTAAAATTGGGGATGGCCCTTGGTCCACTGAACCAGCGGTACTCAATTTTAAAATAAACCAACCTTATTGGGCAACTTGGTGGTATTGGACCATAATTATTATCATCACTGGCCTTGTAGTTCTTGTAATGATTAAGCAAAGAATTGAACATGTACGACGCGATAAAGTGAAACTGGAAGTGAAAATCGCAAAGCGCACCAAAGAGATTAGAGATCAAAAGACCCAAATTGAAATTCAAAATGAACTGATAAAAGAAGAAAAAAATAAGGTTGTTGAGCAACAAGGACTCTTAATGAAAGAGAAAGAAAAGGCAGAACAGTGGCTAAAAAATGCCCTGCCTCTAGAGGTGATAAAGGAACTAAAAATGCGTGGAAAAGTTCAAGCAAAGGCTTATGAATCTGTCTCTGTTATGTTTACCGATGTAGTAGGATTTACCAAAATCGCTGAATCTATGTCGCCTACACGCTTGGTATCAAAACTGGATGTTATCTTCAAAAAATTTGATGCTATTTCTGTCTCTAATAATCTCGAAAAAATAAAAACAATTGGAGATGCCTATATGGTTGCAGGGGGTATTCCAGAGAAAAATTCTACACATCCAATTGATACTTGCATTGCAGCGCTCCAAATGCAGCATTATATGCAGAAACTTAAGTATGAAGCAATTGCTAATTATAAGGATTATTGGAGCCTGAGAATAGGAATAAATACGGGTCCTGTTACCACTGGTGTTATTGGAAAATTAAAAATAGCATACGATGTTTGGGGTGCAACTGTAAATCAAGCACAGCGAATGGAAATGCTTTCTGAACCCGGAAAAGTAACAGTTTCAGGAAATACTTTCTTGTATGTGGAACCTTATTTCGAATGTGAATTTAAAGGCAAAGCACAGACAAAATCTAAAACACTTGTAGATATGTATGTTGTCCATCGTATCAAACCTGAATTATCAGAGAATGGAGAAGGACTCATACCAAATGATAGATTCTATCAAATTGTTCAATTACACTTTTTTAGTAACATAAAGTATTATAAAGTGGAACATCAAATTTTGAAAAAGTTAAGTGCTGGTTTGTCTGAAGATTTATTATATCATTCAGTAAAGCACACAAAAGATGTAGTAAAAGCGGTCGAGCGCATAGCACTCATCGAAGGGGTTACCGATGAAGGTTTGTTTTTATTAAAAACTGCAGCACTATTTCATGATGCAGGATTTATTAAACAATATGATAGCAATGAGGCAATAGGAGCCCAAATGGCCTTAGATATTTTACCTAAATATGGATATACCGAACAACATATTAAAACAATTGTCGCTCTAATTTATGTTACTGAAATTCCTCATAAACCTGTAAATAAATTGCAGGAAATTATGTGTGATGCTGACCTTGATTATCTTGGAAGAGATGACTTTGAAGTTATTTCGGATCGCTTGCGTCAAGAATTACGAAAAATGGGTAAAATTACAAGCGATCGAACATGGGATGAGATTCAAGTGGTATTCCTAAAACAACACCGATATTTTAGTGCAACTTCTATAGCAAACCGACAAACTAAAAAAGAGGAAAATCTGGCCTTTGTTGAAAATCGTTTACTCGAAAATCGTTACCAAGATTAAATTATAAATCTCTACTAGCGTTTTTGGTGCTTGTTGTTTTGACATTCTTCTTGTCTTTGTACAATTTAACATTATACATATAACTAAGACTTAATATCTGCTTATTAACTGGAGCTGGAAGATTAATCTTTTGATTAAACATATAGCCAATTTGAATCTGATGCGGTCCATTGAGATCTAAACTACCACCTACAAAGTATCTAATTTCATTGAATCTCCTTCCGAGGTCAGAATAATTTGGATCATAGAAGAATTCAACGCTGACCACTGGAGATATTACACTATTATTGATATCATATTCAATATTAGGTTTTATTCGAAATGCTTTATCAAATTCTGAATCGTATTGTGAATTAAGATTTGAAAATTGATATTGGTATCTTAATCTTAAGCCAGCCGACAAGCGTTTTTTGTGGTAGTTGAATTGAGTATTAAAATTTACTCTACCGCTGGCTTGATAGGTAGCATCTAATTGTTTTTTTAATACATAACGAAAATCTATAGAGGGACGAAACCAATCACTTACTTTATATTTAAAACTCAATTGAGGAAATACAGTGGCGAAGCCATTTTCTCCTATACGATTCGACCAATCTGCCCCAA
>Ga0315908_10003302_pt1 | contig 11666 bp, 8 predicted proteins | sample LakEriMetagenome_12_FD_203520 | JGI IMG/M metagenome (GOLD analysis project Ga0315908, IMG submission 203520) | Freshwater fungal communities from buoy surface, Lake Erie, Ohio, United States - Buoy 4 MA124 | ecosystem: Environmental > Aquatic > Freshwater > Lake > Lake biofilm | place: USA...
TGTTTTCCTCACGTAGAGATGAAGTGGTGGAATTATAATTTGCTTGGTTAATCAAAAACCTAACATAAACCATTAATACCCCCCCTTCTGTTATTATTAATTAATTGTTAAATGTAATAAATGATATAAAATTATCTTATAATATTTTTTTATTTTAAGTAGACTAAAGTCTAAGATCAGTGGAGCCCAGAACCCACTCAAAAAAACGGGGCGTATCCGAAAAGCCTTATGAGTAGGAAATTATAAAATTAAAAAAAATGAAAAAAATTTTATTTTTTCTCACATTATTGTTTGTAAGCTCAGAAACTTTTTCTCAACAACAAACAATTTTATCCAATTTTGATAAAATCAAAATTGGTCATTTGCCAGCCTATAATGATGCTATTGAAAAATTTACAACTAAGTTTTTCCCTGCTTCACAGGATGGTGGATATACAATTTTTGATATTATGGGTGGTAAGCATCATGGCGAAAAATTAAGAATGCTTACAAAACCCCTAAGTTTTGCAGAGAGAGAAGTGCCTAGAAAATATGCGGAAGGTCAAGTTGATTTTTGGTTCGCGAATATAGCCCCTCATTTAGAAAGTGTTAATGCCGAAATGATGGTTTATCAACCAGAATACAGCACCACTAAATATGAAGAAGGTAAAGATGTAGAAAAATTTTTAATGACTGAATGGACTATTTTTAATCCATCAAAAGCAGGTAACGATATAAGAAAAAGGCTTATAAAAGTAAGTGAAAAACTAGGTATAAAAACAGCTGTTTTTTCATCTTATACAGGTGAAAATAAAGTATACTCATCAAGACGCTTAGCAAATGGATGGAAGGAGTTAGATGAACCAATGGATATAGGAGCCACCTATGATGAAATATATGGAAAAGGCGCTTGGGATAAAGATCAAGTAGTTTTAAACAATTATTGGAGAAGAACAGATAGGTTTATGTTAACAAAAAATAAAAGATTAAGTAGTAAGTAAATTAGAAACATTCAAAAAGCCACTTATATAGTGGCTTTTTTTTAAATTTCAATCGACCAGGTTTTTGCAAAAAATTGATTACAAGAGGTGAATTATGAGAAATATAAATCTATTTCTATTTTGTGTCCTATTGTTTATCAATAAAAGAAATGATATAGAATATCACCAAAAACCTCACGCAGAAACAACAAAGGACCCACGATTTAACGTAAGTCCTTGATTATCATGTAGCGAGAACGAGATTTGAACTCGTGACCTCAGGTTTATGAAGATTTTTTGAGAAAATGAACGCGTTGGTTTATAGTGAGTTATGTTTTCATAAAACCGAAAACGACCGATTTGGACCGAATTAAGGGGGTGTTTTCCTCACGCAGAGTGTTTTAAATATTAAACTGAATCAACCCCTAAGCACCTTATACAAACCAACAATTGAATCAACCCCTAACTTAATGAATATGCGGTTCTTAGTGGTAGATATAGTATTGGATTTAAGACCAAGCTTTTCTGCAATTAGATTAGTGCTCAATCCCTCCATAATATGAATGGCCACTTCCTTTTCACGAGGGCTTAGTTTATTCATAATATTAAAAGTATCTGGTGCGTGCATAAATTTATTTAGTCTAATTACTCAAATTCATTACTTGTGTTACGGTTGGCATAATTACAATACGAATACGGCGATTGTTTAAACGGCCTGATTTAGTTTTATTGTCATCTACAGGTACATATTGACTTCGTCCTGCTGCAATAATGCGCTTTGGATTAATCTTATACTTAGTTTGTAAAATACGAGCAACGGCAGTAGCTCTATTCACACTTAAACTCCAGTTATCGTTAGCAGCATTTTTCTTAAAGGCTTTACTGTCGGTATGACCTTCAATCATAAAGGTCAAATCGGGATGGGCCTGCAATAAACTAGCAATGGTAGCTAATACTTGTTTAGACTTTTTGGTTAGCGTATAACTACTGCTATTAAATAATATTTTATCTGAAATATCAACAAAAACATAACCCTTATTTAAACGTACATCGGCATCTGCAGCGGTGTATTTTTTCATATCGGCCTTAAAGCCATCTAACCAAACATTATTTCCACCATTGTTGCCATTGGTTGTTTTAATACCTGCTAGTTCTGACTTACTAAGTAAAGACAATCCTAACATTTGATTTAAAAACACATCGCCTTCTGTAATAATAGGAGGCTTAGATGCTATTGCACGGTAATAGCTAACACTGTCTTTTAAAGTATTTACATTCCACTTTAAAGCACTAATGCTATTATTAAAATTAGTCACTGTGTCGGTTAACTTATTTTTTAATGTATCATACTTACTACTAAGCATAGTATTGGCATCCAAAGCCTCACTTAACTTACCCGGAGGTATGCAAGAAGCAAGAGAAAAGATGGTTAAGATTGTTATTATATATTTTTTCATAGTTTTTATATCCGTTTATAAGCCAAATCTCGATTTTACTGCATTATAATTGGTGGTCACTTCTGAAGCAGATAGCGCTTTGTTATACATATTAACGATAGAGTAGTCTCCATAAGGACCCCCTCCGCCTTCCCAACCAGCAGCAATAAAATATCCAAATAAACTACTTCCCATTGGAGCACCATTTAGTGTAGTAGCAGTTTCTAATTGAATTCCATTTTTATATAATGTCAATATTTTACTAGAGCCGTCAAAAGTTGCAATTATATGTACCCAATTATTTTCAATGTCAGCATTTGAAGTGATAGTTTGGTAACCTCTCCAGCCATTATAATGCCAACCAGCAGCAATTCTTTTAGAACCAGTTCCACCACTAACATTACCTAAATAATCGTAGTTATACGATAATGACATATTAACAGGTGCTCCTGTAGCATATTGATTAGTAATTGGATTTTTTATTCTTTCCGTAAATAAAGACCCTCCCTGATTTGTTGAAGATACTTTGACCCAAACTTCCATAGTGAAACTAGACAATAGTCCAAAACTTGATGTAGTTGAAGCAATTGCAGTACTACCACTATTTAAATTAATCGCACCAATACCTGAATTATACGTAGCTGAACTATTTATTGTAAAATTGGGCACTGAACTACTACCTGTTGGTGCTAAATTTGTCCATGTGGTTCCTGAACCTGAATAACTATCTGGATTCGCTGCATCAAGGTTTAATAATAAACCACTAGTAACAATTAGTGGCGCAGAAAATGCTGCGACAGTTATAAAAGTTTGTTCTGGTCCATAAACTGTTCCTAAAATATTGGAAGCAAAAGCACGAACAAAATATGTTGTTCCTGCAGTTAATCCAGTCAGTGTTGTTGTAAAAGTTCCTGCACCTGATCCTACTGTTACACTATAAGTAGATGAGCCAGAACTTGTTCCATAAACTAAACCTCTTGAAGCAGTAGGAATACCATCAACACTAACTGTTCCGCCTACAACTGCTGTAGTTCTGGCAATGGATGTAGGTATTGCTGTTGCAGAAACAGTAGGCGCTTGCGCTAATGTTGTAAAGCTGGTTTGGGTACCATAATTTGTACCGACGCTATTGGTTGCATAAGATCTTACATAATAAGTTGTAGCAGCTGTTAATCCTGTTAAACTACTTGTGAATATACCTGTTGATGTACCATCGGTCGTTTTTGTTGCACTAGGAATTGTTGGGTTAGATGTTGTTGACCAAACTAATCCACTAGTAGTTATTGATGCTCCACCATTATCAGTAATATTACCACCACTTATTGCAGTAGTTTTTGTAATAGATGAGACTGTTGCTGTTGCAGCAAGTGTAGGTACTACCGCCAATGTTGTAAAGTTAGTCTCTGTTCCATAAACTGTTCCTATGCTATTCGTAGCAAATGCTCTTACATAATATGTAGTTGCAGGTGTTAAACCTGTCAAACTACTTGTATAAGTACCAGTACCTGTGCCAGAAGTGACACTATAAGTAGATGAACCTGTACTTGTTCCATAAACAACACCTCTTGAAGTAACTGTTGCTCCACCATCTGCTGTGATTGTTCCACCACTAGTTGCAGATGAAGAAGTGATTGATGTTGCTGAAGCAGTTGCTGATATAGTAGCTGTATTTAAAGTAGTGAATGTAATATCAGGTCCATAACTAGTTCCGATATTATTGGTGGCATAAGCGCGTACATGATAAGTTGTCCCTTGTGTTAATCCAGTGATTGAACTTGTAAATGTGCCTGATGTTATTCCATCGGTTGTTTTGGTGGATAGTGCTATAGTTGGATTAGCACTTACATCCCATACTAAACCACTTGTGGTAATAGTAGCACCACCTGTACTACTTATAGTTCCACCACCTATAGCCGATGTAGTAGTAAGTGATGTTGGTGTTGCAGTAACTGATACTGTTGCAGTTGTTTGTGTTGTGAAACTAGTTTCAGCACCATATCCTGTTCCTTGAACATTGGTTGCAAATGAACGAACAAAATAAGTGGTTCCTTGTGATAAACCTGTAAGCATGCTTGAAAAAGTTCCAGCACCAGATCCCACTGTTACACTAAATGTAGCTGAACCTGTTGTAGTTCCGTATACTAAACCTCTTGCACTTACTTGTGTTGCTCCTTCGTCTGTTATATTACCTCCAAGTATTGCTGAAGATGAAGTTATTCCTGATGCCTCTGCTGTTGCAGCTAAAACAGGATTATTTATAGCAACTGGAATTAAGGTTGTTGTTCTGACAGCTCTAACTTGGAAAGTCCAAGCTTTAGAATCTGGTAAATAGCTTCCAGTTCCGAAATTTTGACCATTTGCAACAGAAGAGTTTGCTTCAGTTGATGTCCAATAAACTGATACTGGATGAGTATTATTCGTAATAAATGAACCAATTACAAGTTTATTTAAATACAATTTATTTAATTCATTTTTGCTCGGCAAATACCAATCAGTATAAGCACCACCTCTATAATCTCTAGCAGTTTTTGCTGCATAAGTTCCTTCATTTCCATAAGAACTTATTATGGCATCAGTGTTTGAAGAACCAGCGCCTAATTTTTCATAGTCAGCCCCTGATAAATAAACTTCTTTTGAAAGATTTCCAGTATTTGACCAATTAACTCGACCACCTGAAGTTTGATCGGAAGTTGCCGAAATTAAAACTGGTGTATTAACAGACGAATATCCAGGATCACCACTTTGATATATATAAGCAATAATACCTCCTCCATAAGCATCACCAACTATATTTAGAGTTGTAGAAGGTGATAAAGTTTTAAAGCTTTGAGCAATTCCATAACTAGTTCCAATGGCATTAGTGGCATAAGCTCTAACATAATATGTTGTACCTGCCGTTAAACTAATTAATGTACTAGTATATGTTCCACTTGTAGTTCCGTCCGTTGTTTTACTATCAGATATGGTTGGTGTAGCTGTTGTGCTCCAACAAATACCTGATGCAGTGATTGGTGTACCTCCATTAGATGTGATTGTTCCACCTGCGCTTGCAGCGTACTTTGTAATACTATTAGCTGCAGTGGTTGTAAGTGATGGCGCAATTGCGTTGGTTGTAAAGGCTGCTTGTGGTCCATACACTGTGCCCAAACTATTCGTTGCATAAGCACGATAATAATAAACCGTTGCTGGAGTTAATCCAGTGATACTACTTGTATAAGTTCCTGTTCCTGTAGCATTCGTAGTTTTTGTTAATAAAGAAACAATTGGATCTATACTTGTATCCCAAACAACTCCTCTTGCAGTTACAGTTGCACCACCGTCTGCAGTAATGGTTCCACCACTTGTTGCAGTAATTGCTGTTATTGATGTAGCTGATGCAGTTGCTGATATAGTTGCTACTACAGCTAAACTTGTAAAGCTACTTTCTGATCCATAAGTTGTTCCGATACTATTTGTTGCATACGCTCTTATATAATATAATGTTGCAGGTGCTAAATCTGTTAAACTATTTGTATAAGTTCCAGTTCCTGATCCAGTGGTTACACTAAATGTAGATGCACCTGTACTTATTCCCCAAACTAAACCTCTTGCCGTAACTGCAGATCCACCATCAGATGTGATGGTTCCACCGCTTGTTGCAGTCGATCCTGTAACAGAGGTTGCTGTTGCCGTTGCTGAAACTGTTGGCGCTATAGCTATTGAAGTAAAACTTGTTTCTGTTCCATAAACCGTTCCCACACTATTGGTTGCAAATGATCTTACAAAATAGGTGGTTGCTGGTAATAATCCTGTTAAACTACTTGTGTAAGTTCCAGTACCTGTTCCAGTGGTTACACTAAATGTAGATGAACCTGTAGTTAAACCATACACCAATCCTCTTGCTGTTACTGCTGCTCCACCGTCTGATGTGATTGTTCCACCACTAGTTGCAGTTGATGATGTGATTGATGTTGCTGAAGCAGTTGCTGATATAGTAGCTGTATTTAAAGTAGTAAAGCTTGTTTGTGCGCCATAGTTAGTACCCACACTATTGGTGGCATAAGAACGAACATAATATAATGTGCCAGGCGTTAACCCTGTGATGGTACTTGTATATGTTCCATTGATTGTGCCATCTGTAGTTTTTGTAGTAAGTGCAATGGTTGGAGTAGAAGTTGTTGACCAAACAACTCCACTAGTAATTACAACTGCTCCCCCATTATACGTAATATTACCCCCACTTGTTGCAGACGAAGCTCCAATAGAACTAGCTGTTGTAGTAGCTGCTAAAGTAGCCACTGCTTGTGCAGTGTTTAATGTAATTTCTGGACCATATCTTGTACCAATACTATTAGTTGCATAGGCTCTAATATAATATGTGATGCCAGAAGTTAAACCTGTAATGGAACTCGAAAAAGTTCCTGTGCCCGTTCCAGTTGTTACACTGTATGTTGAAGAACCCGCACTTATTCCCCAAACTAGACCTCTATCTGTAATGCTTGCTCCTCCATCAGATGAAATTACACCACCACTTATGGCTGTACTGGTTGTAATGGAATAAGCACCTGTGGTTGTACTAATTATTGGCAAAGCAAATTGAGCAGTTGCACCAATCATATTTACAAAACTTGTTCCATTGTATAATTGCATTTCTCCACTAGTTCCGCAATCAGAACAAAATAAAATTAGACCAGCAATTGGATTGACAATTGCAGTTTTTTGAATATAGGTTAAACGAGGTAATAATAAGCCTTGTGTTGTTGAAGTAATATCCAATGCTGCAGCCGAAGATGGGTTTGCTGTTCCAATACCAACTGTTCCAGTAAATAATGGAGATGTAATGGGGGCTTTTAAGTTTATTGATGCTGAATTTGCTGTGATACTTGCAGTATTTGCACTCAAAGTATTTGTAAGCGCTAATTCCGCAGCAGTTGCTCTTGTTGTTTCGGCTGTGATGCTAGAGGTATAAGATGCTATACTATTTGTCAGGACTAATTCAGCGGCTCTTGCAGTGGCAGCTTCTGATACTATTGCTGTTGTATTTGCTGTGATACTTGAAGTATTGGATGTTACATTTGTATTTAAAGAAGTTAAATCATTGACATTGGCTTTTAAATTAATACGCCTTGATAAACTTGAAGTATCAATGGTTGACCCACCGCCGCCGCCACTAGAAAAATTATAACTTGCTAACTGCGTAGGAGTGATATATTTTGTACTATCTGCTATATTTAATTTAGTAGCAATTGCATTTGTAATAGGTGTTTGATCAAATGTTTTAGCAGCTAACTGGGTTTGTGTAACATATTTTGCACTATCTGATAAGGATAACTTAGTGGCTAATTGTATTTTAAAAAAACTTGAATCTATCGTATATGCAGCTTTTGCATAAGGTGCTAACATAGTTAAAGTGTCTGCTGCAGTTAATTTAGAAGCTAATGAGGTCTCTAATATTTTTACCGACATTGCTTTAGCATACACTTTTAACATAGTAGTAGTATCTGATACATTTAATTTATCATCCACTTTTGCTGAGCTTGCAGAATACAATGCAAATGGTACAGCACCAAAACTGGTGGTACCCATATCTACCCACTCTTTATTGTAATCCCAACTACTATTTCCACCAATGGGCGTAATCGCAACTTTTAAGTTTAAATAAAATGGCCCTTTTGACCAATCAATTGTAGCTAACCCACTTGCCGTTCCTCCTACTCTTACCCCATTACCTAAGCTTATACTAAATACACCTGTTGCATCCGTATTGGCTTGATGTTCCTCAGTTAATACTTTCGTACCAGTTGGAGTAGTTTGTATAATACTAGATTGTACATATATTTTTCTGTCCTTGGCAGGATTAGAAAAATTATCTCTAGCCACCGCTTGAAAAAATATACCGTTAGTAGTTTGAGCAAATAACTGATTAGCATTAATGGTTAATACTAGTGCAATTAAAATTGTCTTGAATATAGTAAACTTTTGAAAATTCATATGAGTAGGTATTGTAAATTCTAATTATTTATTATTGGTTAGTTCGCTTTAATAAACTTTAAAGCGTCTCTGTATTTTTCTGATTCTATTTGAATGATATAACTGCCAGCTATTAAACTGCCAAAATCCATTCCCTTTCCTTGGAATAGTTCATAGCCTGTAGCTTTGGAACTACTTATCTGAAAACCTTCAGCGTTCCATACCGATATTGAAAACTGATCTGTTAGTCTTGGCGTATTGATAAATTTCACCTTAGTACTAGCACCCACCGGATTGGGGTAAAGTTTTATGCCTAAACTATTAAAAATGGTATTTACCTCACAGTTAATAACAAAACTACCTGTACCTCTATCTCCTGTAAGTACCGCCGTTCCATTTTGTACATTTAAACAAATAGCGCTACTGCTAAATGTAATAGCCATACTATTGTTGGACATATTTTGTAAACCACCTACGCTACTCATAATAAAAGCACCAGTTAGTTGCTGGGCTTGTATGAATAGAGGGAAAGCTGATCCAATAATTGTAATAATTACTATTACTAAAATATTTTTAAACCAATTATTCATTTTCTTTTACTTGATGTTTTTCAATTATTTACTGGTAAAGTATAATTGAGTAGGTGTGCCGGCAGTTAATACTTTAGACAATACCAAATTTGATTCACCCACAGAAATAATGTTATAAATCACTTCTAATGGATTACCATTTGCTGTTTTTAATTGCACATGTATTTGTGATTGATTAGCGATGACTTCAACCGAATAGGTTCCTGTTAAACCATCAGAATCTTTAGTACTGCCATCTTTTAAGTAAGTCACAAAATAAGTTGACTGTCCTACGTAAGATTTATAAACAACTGGAGTAGTTGATGTTTGACCTGCTGTAATGCTGTAATCCAAGTACCAGTTTTTATTGGTAAGCATCGTATTCATTACATCGGTTTGTGTAGTAGCAGTTTCTTTATTGCAGGCATTCATCGTAAATATGATGACAGCGAGTGATATTGTATATAAAATTTTCATTTGTGTCTATCTTTTTATTATTGTTAGATTTAACTTTTAGGTTTAGAATAAATCCTTGGCTTTAATACTCATGCCAATTTCAAATCGGTTTAATTGCACAGGTACGGTTGATTGAAATAAATTGGTACCTAATTTATAATGCGCATAAAGGACATAGTAGCTTTTGTTGTCAAACTCGGCACCTAAATCACCATTGATAATGGCTCTGTTCCCAGCGCCATTAACTAAGTTCTCACTACTAATACTTGAAATTTTATAATCGAAGCTCGGACCAAATACAGCGTAAAACTTGTACTTGTTCATGGCATTCACTGGAAGTAATTTTTTATAATGTGCGGCTATATTAATTGTGGTAAAATTATTATCGGCTTTAAAATGCGTAAAATCGTCTATGAAGGGAGACAAGCTGTGCTTGTTCTGGTAGTTATTACCAGCAGCAATTCTATTGACAGCAAAGGATAGAGCATAACGATGCTTTTCTTTGTAAATACCATCTATTCTAAATCCACCGCTATAACCTGAGTTAAATGTATTGCTGTTAACCGTGTTATATAAATAATTAATAGGGGCTGTAACACCATTGTCATTGATGTTTTGATTAGACAATGCTAAAGCCCCAAATAAGGACACATCATTACCAACAAAGTTCACAAAGGTTTTAGCAAATGATTTTTTGATTTTTCGAATACGCTCTTGACTAGGATTTACTAAATAGGCACTATCCTGCTGCTTCTTGGTTAAAGTTTGTGCATTAACTTCTTGAACAAGTAATAAAAGAAAAGAAAAACATATTAATATTTTTTCAAATAAAGGAGATCGTTTGTTCATGCGTACATATTTAAATGAATAAAATATCTAGATATTTTTCTATTCAGGTGCAATATGTGGCTAGAATGAAAATGCCCCAAATTGGGGCTATGCAAAAAGTACTTTCATACTGTGAAAATAAAATTTCACTTTGATAATCAATTACTTAAGGGAGTCAATAAATTCAGTTGGAGTAATTCCAACATAATTTTTAAAGGAGTTATACATACTTCTTTTTGTTCCAAAACCAGACATTTGAGATAATGCCTCAATAGTAAAATGCTTGTATTTTTTTGATTTGAGTAATTCTTGAAAGTAAATAACTCTATTTTTATTCAAAAGCTCAATAAAACTTTCATTAGAATTATTTTTAATGAATTCACTAACTTCTTTTTTTGAGTGATTCAATTTTAAGGAAAAATCATCTAAATCAGCTTCAGCATTTAAAAAATAATGGCCCTTATAAAATAAAAAATCAAAATTTGATGAGGATAATACGCCATTTGCAGGCTTTATATTTTCAAATTTCATTGATAATCCAGATTCGTCTATGAATTTAGGTCTGAAAAGTATAAATAAAATTAATAAAAACCTTAATGTAATAAAAGCAGTTCTTGTATCAATAATGGTCGTATTCAAATCAATAAAATGAATTATAAATCCACTAATTATTAATATTAATACTATTATCAAAAAAGCTGCCATAAATAGCGCCCAACGCTTAACTTTTATTTGATATAAATTATGATTGTCTGTTCGCTTAAAAATGATAGACAAACTATATACCATAGAAAATATAATAAACCCATTTAATATTAAAAAACTAATTTTATTTTGTACTGTTGGCTGAAAGGTAGTATTACCATTAAAAATACTCATAAATTCAAACCCATTAAATATTAAAATGGTATAGATTAAAAGTATGAATCCTTCAAAAAGAAATAGGATTTTTGATATTTTTATATTAGCAATTATAAAAAATAAGTTTACAAAAGAAATCATAACAAAAATTCTAAGAAATGATCTGATAACTTTAAAATCATAACCAAGTTCAAATAAAAAATCAAAAATATTTGTACTTGTCATAAGTACTAGAAATAGTATAATATTAAATTTGAAGAAAGATATTTTTTGGGCACTTTTAAAATTTTCAAAAATGGAGAAAATACTTAAAAGCGCTATTCCAAAATATAAATATGCATACATAAGCTGAAAGATAAAGTATAATTATAAAGAATATCATAAAGCTGAACTGAAAACAGGTTTTCCTCACGCAAAACCTCACGCAAACCTCACGCAGAAACTAAAAAGGACCCACGATTTAACGTAAGTCCTTGATTTTCATGTAGCGAGACCGGGATTTGAACCCGGGACCTCAGGGTTATGAAGATTTTTTAAGAAAATGAAGGCGTTGATTTATAGTCAGTTATGTTTTGACAAAACCGAAATCAACCGATTTTGAGCGATTT
>Ga0315908_10003303_pt1 | contig 11665 bp, 7 predicted proteins | sample LakEriMetagenome_12_FD_203520 | JGI IMG/M metagenome (GOLD analysis project Ga0315908, IMG submission 203520) | Freshwater fungal communities from buoy surface, Lake Erie, Ohio, United States - Buoy 4 MA124 | ecosystem: Environmental > Aquatic > Freshwater > Lake > Lake biofilm | place: USA...
CCTCAATTTTAAAATTGAGAATTCCGGACCTTTGCAGGATCGTAAGTTTCCAGGTTAAACCTAGCATTCTATAGAGGCAGGTAGGGTGTCTTAAACAGTTTGGTTGTTTAGCGGTCTTTACGTTAGTAAAGACTTATTTTCCGCAGGTTCTGCTTTTTATTTTTGTTTATAAAACTACAAAAGTGCCGTCTTGACAAAAAAAAAATGTATGTTAAATCCAAATTCAAGGAATGTTCAAAAACCACAAATCAAACAAACTCAAGTTTAAAAAAGATTAAATCTTTAATTGAGGTCTGTAAATTTATTTACAAATAAAGTCTTGAATTTGTGAAAATCGTAAATCTATTTTTGGAGAGTTTGATCCTGGCTCAGGATGAACGCTGGCGGTGTGCTTAACACATGCAAGTCGTACGAAGTTTATTAAGACTTTATGTTTTTTTAAACAGCAGTGGCGGACGGGTGCGTAACGCGTAAGAACTTACCTTTTGGAGGGGGATAACAATGGGAAACTGTTGCTAATACCCCATAATGCTGAGGAGCTAAATGGTGAAAACCGCCAAGAGAGAGGCTTGCGTCTGATTAGCTTGTTGGTGGAGGTAAAGGCTCCCCAAGGCGACGATCAGTAGCTGGTCTGAGAGGATGATCAGCCACACTGGGACTGAGACACGGCCCAGACTCCTACGGGAGGCAGCAGTGAGGAATTTTCCGCAATGGGCGAAAGCCTGACGGAGCAATACCGCGTGAAGGAAGAAGGATCGTGGTCTGTAAACTTCTTTTCTCAGAGAAGAATCTTGACGGTATCTGAGGAATAAGCACCGGCTAACTCTGTGCCAGCAGCCGCGGTAATACAGGGGGTGCAAGCGTTATTCGGAATAATTGGGCGTAAAGCGTCTGTAGGTGGTTTTTGAAGTCCACTGTCAAATCCCAGAGCTCAACTTTGGACAGGCAGTGGAGTACTCAAGGGCTCGAGTTTGGTAGGGGTAGAGGGAATTCCTAGTGGAGCGGTGAATGCGTTTTGCCATGTGGAAATGAAAGTTTCCATTTAAAAGCTGACTCATATTGGAGAACACTTCTTATTATTAGAAGCAATTCCAAGGGAAATCTTTGTGATAAACAAAGAAACCCTTAACGACTTCCAACAATATTTTCTATAATATTATTGGGGAATTTAACAAAAAAATATACATTTTTGATAAATTAAAACGTCAGCCATCTTTAAAATTCATTGAAATGAAATTAAGGGTGAAGGTATAGTCTGGTCCTACATGCAAATGTGGGTGTTACGGAAATGCACAGAGATTAGGAGGAACACCAGTGGCGAAAGCGCTCTACTGGGCCAAAACTGACACTGAGAGACGATAGCTGTGGGAGCGAATAGGATTAGATAGATCCTGCCAGCTCGTTAAATAAAGGCAAAGGGTGTCCTCTTAGATGGTAACATCTGATGAGAATTCAGTTAATTCGGGGAATTTTCAAGTCAAATTCAAAAAATCCCGAGGGAAGCGACATAAGTTAAGCATGTTGAACCCGTAGAGACTAGATTCCACCAATCTAAACATAAAGACTTCATAGACACAATTTGTATTAATGAGTCTACAGTTCTTAAACAGCTGTTCAATTGTATATGTTTAGTAATAAGGTAAATCAGCAACGCTGAATTGATGAAATGAAGTTCTTTCATTCTTCAAATGATATAGTCCAACCGAGTAATGAAGATTATTCGATATATGACCCTAGTAGTCACAGCCGTAAACGATGGATACTAAGTGCTGACAACATCAGTGCTGTAGCTAACGCGTTAAGTATCCCGCCTGGGGAGTATGCTCGCAAGAGTGAAACTCAAAGGAATTGACGGGGGCCTGCACAAGCGGTGGATTATGTGGATTAATTCGATGCAACGCGAAGAACCTTACCAGGGATTGACATGCCAAGAATTTCTGAGAGATTGGAAAGTGCCTTTACGGGAACTTGGTCACAGGTGGTGCATGGCTGTCGTCAGCTCGTGCTTTGAAGTGTATGGTTAAGTCCAGCAACGAGCGCAACCCTTGTCTTTAGTTAACATTCTAAAGAGACTGCCGGTGTAAGCCGGAGGAAGGAGAGGATGACGTCAAGTCAGCATGCCCCTTATATCCTGGGCTTCACACGTAATACAATGGCAGAGACAACCGGAAGCGAACCTGCGAGGGTAAGCGAATCTGACAAACTTTGCCTCAATTCGGATTGTAGGCTGCAACTCGCCTACATGAAGCCGGAATCGCTAGTAATCGCCGGTCAGCTATACGGCGGTGAATACGTTCCCAGGCCTTGTACACACCGCCCGTCACAGGCTGGAAGTCGACTCTACTCAAAGGCAGGACGTTAACCATTTGGAGGCTAATGCTAACAGTAGGGTTGGTGACTAATCTGAAGTCGTAACAAGGTATCCCTACTGGAAGGTGGGGATGGATCACCTCCTTCTTAATATTTTATATATACATATATTTCCCTTACTACGGTAAGGGATCTTTTCTTTCTTTAAAATAAGAGCAAATAATTTGTTCTTATTTTAAAGAAAGAATTTTTCTTAAATTAAGAATGAAAAGAATAATTGGACTATTAGCTCAGCAGGTTAGAGCGTATGCTTGATAAGCATAAGGTCGCTGGTTCAAGTCCAGCATGGTCCAGGTTTTCTATCAGGTATAGAAAACTTTACAAAGACTTGCTTTACACGTTAGGGGGTATAGCTCAGTTGGTAGAGCGCTGCCTTTGCAAGGCAGATGCCAGCGGTTCGAATCCGCTTATCTCCACTTGCTTCTCAATTAGGATGCAAGAAATAAAACAAATAAAATCTTTATTTTTAATTATTTAAAATAAAGTTTAGGTCAAATAAACGAAGGCTCACGGTGGAGACCTAGGCACTCAGAGACGACGAAGGGCGCAGGTACCAGCGATATGCTTCGGGGAGCTGGCAACAAGCTTTGATCCGAAGATCCCCGAATAGGGCAACCTTTTAAACTTCCTATGAAATTCATAAGTAGGAAAGAGTGAACCCGGTGAATTGAAACATCTTAGTAGCCGGAGGAAAAGAAAGCAAACGCGATTCCCTTAGTAGCGGCGAGCGAAATGGGAACAGCCTAAACCCTATTTTATAGGGGGTAGTGGGAAGACAAATAAATCAAAAAAAAAACAAGACGAAGCAGCTGAATCCTGCACCATAGATGGTGAAAGTCCAGTAGTCAAAAGTTATTCAATCCTGTCAAATCCCGAGTAGCATGGGGCACGTGGAATCCCGTGTGAATCTGCGAGGACCACCTCGTAAGGCTAAATACTACTGAGTGACCGATAGCGAAATAGTACCGCGAGGGAATGGTGAAAAGAACCCCCATAGGGGAGTGAAATAGAACATGAAACCGTCAGCTGACAAGCAGTGGGAGGGAGTTGTTCCTGACCGCGTGCCTGTTGAAGAATGAGTCGGCGACTTAGAGGAAGTGGCAGGGTTAAAGAGTTACATCTGGAGCCCAAGCGAAAGCGAGTCTGAATAGGGCGTTACGTCACTTCTTCTGGACCCGAACCCGGGCGATCTAACCATGACCAAGATGAAGCTTGGGTAACACTAAGTGGAGGTTAATCGAATCGTCTTAACTTGAAAATAAACTGAGTTTATTTCAAAGGATTACAAAGATCAGGCCTCCTTTGAATAGAAATATTCAAATAAAAAACTGGCTCATATCGGGGAACTCTTTAATTAGCATAAAGACAATCCCGAGGGAACTTCGTACTCTATATTTAAAAGTGCGAAATCCCGTAACGACTGACTCAAAATCGAAACAATGTTTCGACTCGAGGAGAGTAAAAGACAAGTCTTTTACTAACACGCCAGTAACCTATAGATAGATAAAAAGATTCGAATTAGGTTAAAGGTATAGTCTAAATTATAAAAACCTTCAAAAAAAAGGTTTATTAATTGCTGAACCCACCGATGTTGAAAAATCGGGGGATGAGTTGTGGTTAGGGCAGAAATTGTAATCGAGCTCGGAGCTAGCTGGTTCTCCCCGAAATGCGTTGAGGCGCAGCGGTGACGAAATTTGAGCTATCGAGGGGTAAAGCGACTGTTTCGATGCGGGCTGCGAAAGCGGTACCAAGTCGTGGCAAACTCAGAATACTCGATATTGCTTTCCGTCAACCAGTGAGAATGTGGGGGATAAGCTTCATATTCAAGAGGGAAACAGCCCAGATCACCAGCTAAGGCCCCAAAATGGTGGCTAAGTGGAAAAGGATGTGAAAATGCTGAAACAACCAGGACGTTCGCTTAGAATATTAGGCCGATTGTAAGAGATTATTCACCTCGCTGTCTTGAAAACACAGAGAAGTCAATAGTTTGTTTCAATTTGAATTAGGTAAATTGCAAGGAGGCTTAAGATAAATCATTGTATTTATGAAAAAAAGATCATATTTTTTTCTTCAGAAATATAATATTTTCCTTATGTTAATTTGCAGCAAAGCTGTTATTAAACAGATATTTATGTACAATTTAGGAAAAATTATTTAAAAATCATTGATAATCAAAGTTAAAAATGATAAAAAACAAAACCCCACTCTGGGGTCTAATCCACGAATTTAATTGTTTTATTAAAACTCCTCGAAATGTAATAAATTTCTTAGTTTATTCAACAGAATGTCCAACGACTAGAAATATGAAATTTCCACGATTGCCTAAGAAAATGAAGAACTTAAATTCTTTATTTTAATGACATAGTCTGATCTGCCGAGAAAATTTAAAAATAATCTGCAGAAGCAAGGAGTAAACTTCCTTGTATGATGTTTATAATATAAATAAGCATCACAAAATCAAATATATTCAATAGACTCGATTTTGAAACATAATGTAGAAGCAGCTGCCGTTTAAAGAGTGCGTAATTGCTCACTGGTAAAGCGTTATTGCGCCGACAATGGCCGGGACTAAGCCACCTGCCGAAGCTGTGGGATTTTTTATTATAGAGAATCGGTAGGGGAGCGTTCCTCTGAGGGTGAAGCTTTCGTGTAAACGTTAGAGTGGACGCAGAGGAAGTGAGAATAAGTCATTGTTCTCACTATAAACAATCAAGTGAATTGCAAGAAGGTAAGCATAAATATGTTATCTTTTTAAAAGATAACACATTTATGATGCTAATTTGCAGCCAAGCTGGTGAAATATCAACTGTAACCAGACGGCTCAACGACTAGGAAGTGAGCTAGAAGTGCGATAATCTTCCCAAGAGTGCTTGATAGTTGTTCAAACGAAATCGTAAGAGCAGCTAATGACATAGTCTGAGCTTTAAAGAAACTTAAAGAACGGCGAAGAGTAAGTTCTTCACCAATAACAAATTTGGTCGACTTGAGTAACGAAAACATTGGTGAGAATCCAATGCCCCGAAAACCTAAGGGTTCCTCCACAAGGCTCGTCCATGGGGGGTGAGTCAGGTCCTAAGATTCGGCCGAAAGGCGTCGTCGATGGCAAACAGGTTAATATTCCTGTACTAAACTGAATGGGTCCCGAGTGACGAAGGAGGCTAAACAAGGTCTGTGTATGGAATACAGTGGAAGCGTTCAAGCATGTAGAATGAAGAAAAACTTTCTATACTAGTGTGAGACGTTATCCCTCTCTCCGGGATTTATTCCGGTTGGGAGCTTGTGATGTCAAACTTCCAAGAAAAGCTTGTACACCTCTTTATTGATAAAACATTCAGTTTACCTGTACCTGAAACCGACACAGGTAGGTAGGTAGAGAATACTAAGGGGCGCGAGAGAACTCTCTCTAAGGAACTCGGCAAACTGGCCCCGTAACTTCGGAAGAAGGGGCGTCGCTTCAATTCTATTGAATGCGATCGCAGTGACCAGGATCTGGCGACTGTTTACCAAAAACACAGGTCTCCGCAAAGTCGTAAGACAATATATGGGGGCTGACGCCTGCCCAGTGCCGGAAGGTGAAGGAAGTTGGTTATTGTATTTTTACAAGAAGCTGACGACCGAAGCCCCGGTGAACGGCGGCTGTAACTATGACAGTTAACAATTTCAATTAGGGCTGTCGTTAAAGATGACTGTATGCTGGAACACCCTTAAGATTTTAAAAATCAAATAACTAAAAGTTATAGGGCAATCAGCAGGAAATTATTTGAAATTTTTTAAAAAATGAAAAAATAAACTCCTCAGAGACTATACGTCATCCTTTTTCGTTCAATTTTAGAATTTAAAATTATGCAACAACGAAACTGAAGATATAGTCCAATCTTACATGAGAATGTAAGCGAGTTCCCTGTAGAAATTTAGGAACTCACAATGCAACCGCCTAAGGTAGCGAAATTCATTGTCGAGTAAGTTTCGACCTGCACGAAAGGCGTAACGATCAGATCGCTGTCTCGGAGAGAGGCTCGGTGAAATAGACTTGTCCGTGAAGATGCGGACTACTAATACTTGGACAGAAAGACCCTATGAAGCTTGACTGTATCCTGGAATGGGGTTCGGGCTTTTCTTGCGCAGCCTAGGTGGGAGGCTTTGAAGGTATCCTTCCGGGGGTACTGGAGCCGTCAGTGAGAGACCACTCTGGAAAGGCTAGAATCCTAATGGTGATCCTTGAATCAGGACACTTGACAGTTTCAGGTGGGCAGTTTGTTTGGGGCGAACGACTTAATTTTATGGGTCCCTTCTTCAGGAATGTGGAAGAGCAAACCTAGCTATATGCTGGAACCTCTGTGCTTATGATAAATTTTATTACAAATATAAACCGTTACCACGAAGGGGTAACCACTAAGTGGTTACCCCTTCGGGTTTACCCCTTTGGGGTTACCAATATTTATCAGAGAGCTGAAAAGTCTTGGGTACTCAATAAATGAGTGAAAATTCCAAGAATGCAGACAATCAGCAGGGAAGTCCTCTGCGTTAATGACGCATGACCCCTCAACGACTACACGCTGGGCACCCAAATTTTAACAAATTTGTTAAAAAGGGTGATGATATAGTCTGAGCTAATATGAGAGTATTAGACTTTCACGTTGGCTTTTTAGGAAATATAATTATCCTAAAAATCTTGAAAGATTGTAATATCATCTTTCATAAGTAAGGAGGCTTACTTGTGAAACAAACAAATTGATATGTCAATTAACACTACTGCCCAAAAGGTAACGGAGTTGTGCAAAGGTTCCCTCAGTCTGGACGGAAATCAGACGTGGAGTGTAAAGGCAGAAGGGAGCTTGACTGTAAGACCTACAAGTCAAACAGGGACGAAAGTCGGCCTTAGTGATCCGACGGTGCCGTGTGGAAGGGCCGTCGCTCAACGAATAAAAGTTACTCTAGGGATAGTTAATGATTGTCCTACAAATCAGAAATGATTTGAATTGCGCAAAAGCAAAGAGAAACAACGTTCTAGTTTGTAAAATTAAAACATTTTACAAAATCTAAACATTCCTTTAGAAGAACAAAACCGAGTGAATTGCAAGAATGCACAAATGAGTTGGAAGCATATAAAAACGAAATTTCGCAAATTTGCAACGAAGCTGAAATCGGGAGCAATTAAAAAACAAAACGATTCAGACCGTTCAACGACTAGAAGGTGACACAAGCTTACAGTGAATAATCCTTTCAAGAGTTCTCGGTGAATTTCCTATTTTTGAAATTCATGACATAGTCTGACCTTTGACTAGAAGTCAAAGATAAGATTCCTTAAATGGATCTTGATAACAACGTGAACAGGCTAGTCTTCTCCAAGAGTTCACATCGACGAGAAGGTTCGGCACCTCGATGTCGGCTCATCACATCCTGGAGCGGTAGTACGTTCCAAGGGTTGGGCTGTTCGCCCATTAAAGTGGTACGTGAGCTGGGTTCAGAACGTAGACTTACTGCGTTTGTTTGTAGCAATACAAATAGTAGCATTGGCTTTTATCGGTGAAACCGTAGTCAACTTGCGATAAGTTGACATGGTAATACCGAGAGAACAATTTTGTCTTTTAAAAACTATGTTTATTAAAAGATAAGATTTATCTTGTAGAGACTTCAAGAATAAACTTGAGATATACTTTTTAGTATTTTGCTAAGAAAGTGTATAATACGCCAACTCCTTGCTTTATACGTTAGGATGAAGATATAGTCCATGCCATAATGAAAATTATGGATCACATGCGTGAGACAGTTCGGTCCATATCCGGTATTAGCGCTGGAATATTGAGAGAAGACTTCATTAGTACGAGAGGACCTTTGAAGTATCTGCCAATGGTTTACCAGTTATCCTGCCAAGGGTAAACGCTGGGTCGCTACGCAGAGAGAGGATAACCGATGAAAGCATCTAACTGGGAAGCCCATCTCAAGATTAGTATTCCCCTAGGCCACAGAAAGAACATCTGTTTGATAGGTATCAAGTGTAAGGCGCGTAATCGTTTTAGCTGAGATATACTAACGGCTCATTGATTTTGACCAATTTCATTCTGTACCACCAAAATGGTACAGATTGGATTCTCCGGAGCATAGCTCCGTCTGATTTGTAAAATTCCTCCACACACTCGTGGAGAGAACTTCGTTCGAATATTTTACAAACAATCTTGGTGTTCTTTGTTAAAATGGACCCACGTCAATCCATCTCGAACTTGACTGTGAAACGTTTTAAAGGCTTACATACTTATCGGGGGACTGGTTGGAAAAGTAAACTTAATGCCAGGGTGATAAAACCTAAGAATCATTTATTCAATATACCAATATACAACTCTTTATTCAGTTTTTAGAAATATAACTTTAATTACTGAACATGAACATATATGAAGGATTGCAAATTATGGGGTCAATGTCTTTTATTATAGAAAAGCTGTTCAAATAAAAAATAATTACAATCTATGTCATTGATGTCGAGCATTCTTATAGATTTTTTGAACGAAGTTCTCAATTGAAGATTGAGGAATTTTTATGATTTTTTAGAAAACTATGAATAAATAATTGCATAAATAAAATACTTGACAATACACATATACAAATCAGGTGCGAAGTTCTATCCATACTAACCATATGGATATGTCGCAAAACTTTGCGTCATATATATATATCTTTATTTTCAGAAACGATAAAAACTTCGGACATCCTCGACACACTCGGACACATTTCGCGTGTCTAGCCGTGTCTGGATGTGTCAAAACTCAAATATTTGACCTGTTGCCTCTCTAGACCGGGCTTCGTTTCGATGTGTCCAACGTGTCCGAGTGTGTCTTAATGTGTCCTAATGTGTCTTAGGACACTCGAGTGACCTTACTTTTTATATTATTTTTATATTTTGTGGACTCGAGATCTGAAAAGAGTTTCCTCAAAAGTAGTGGACACACTGGACACACTCAAAGATTTTGTCTAACCCTAGGGAAGAAACCGTGTCCGTCAAAAACACTCGACTCTGGACACACTTAGACACGCTCGAAATGTGTCCAACGTGTCTGAGTGTGTCCAAAAGCAGAATATCTGACCTGTGACATTTCGTCCGCTCTAGACAGGGCTTCTTTTCAACGTGTCCAATGTGTCTAGCGTGTCTACCACTTTTGAGAAAACTCTCTCTCGTCAGACGACACAATAATTAATAAATAAATAAAATAGATAGAGAGATGAAATCTCACATCTTCTCTAGTTGACCATCCCTCCAAATGTTCTTAGCAACCACCTGAATAGGCCTTTTTAACAGATAGGTTGACCAGTCACACATCTGATCCGTTAAATCTTTCTCAAGGTTTGTAACCTGTGTTTTGTTGATGTCTAGACAAAGGACGCCGTTGTGGTCTAAAGAAAGAGGCAGCAAACCTGAGGATAAGCAACCTCTGACTAAAACAGACAACATCACAACCTCGAATGACTGAAGCACCCTCGAAATCCCTTTGTGTTTGCTTTCGATCTTGTAAGGTGACGTATTATCCACTGTGTAAACTCTGTCACCCCACTCACCGACGCATTTTTCGTTCAGACTCTTAACCTCCTCAATTAGAGGGTTCTCAGCAAACACTTTGCAAAAGTTTGCATAGTCTGCGCTTTGACGGAAGTCGAGCCCTTGATGGACTTGGATGACAAGGTCAAACTTGAAATTCCCTAAGTTATCAAACACACGTGCTGGAGAAAGTGGGTTTCCGCCATTCAAAGAAGTGTACAGCATAATCTTTAACATCGCGCGGCACTCTTTCTGAGAGATCTTGAGATCCGAAAAGCCGTTTCGACGCATGAAAATCTCCGTTTGATCATCCCAAAAACTGGATGACGAAACACATTCCCTTAGGAGTCTTTCGCTAGGGCCTAACAGACGCGTAGCAATGACCGCATGCGCACCTGCAAAGTCAAAATCAATGATTTGGCAGTCAAACATGTTTGTAATTTGTTTTAAGATGTCAGACTTCACATCCTTACGCATTCCATGCAAAGTTGACCCTTTTGTTGTGAGTCGTGGGGCGTTTGTACGATAATATTCTTTGGGGGTTAAACCCCCTAAAAACGGCCGGTTATCGAAGAAATACCCTCGCCTTCTGCTCCCTTGAGCCATTTCCAGACGACGGGCCTCCGCCTCCTTAGTTCCCATGTATTCCGCCTTCAGGCGTTGAAAGCTCTCTTGTGCCATACTTACTTGTTCCTCGAGAGGTAAGAAGTTATTGAGTAGTGTGGGGAAGTCCTTCGACACATCTAGGAGATCGCGAATCATTCTTTCCCCTTGACCCGAAAAACTGCATGGCATGGAAAGGTCATACAGAAGTGGCTGAGGGGGAAGAATAAAAGAATTTGATTTAAGATAGTCCGAGAAACGTTCCGCACGTTTCTGGTTTTCGAGCTCCGTATTGAGAGTCTTATTCATCTACACCCTCTTGCCCAGTTTTTAGTCTGTCCAAATACTCTTGGACAGCCTGTCTTTTAATTGCAGCTTTGTTTCGAAGGTCTGCGCGTCGGCTTAGAGAAGTGATCTCTTGTGATTCAATGTGCTTTTGAAGGCACTTCTCTTTGTCAGCCACTCGACGGCAAGGGCTGTCCATCAGGATTTCGATTTGAATCAAAAGATAAAGTCACGACGGGATTTCGTTCTTGAACAGATGTTACCCCTTTTGATTACGCATGGAGTCACTTTAGCGTGTGGTCCCATTTTAGGTGGTTCAACTCGTTTGGTTTCGTCTTTTTGGAACGACTCTTGAATCTGTTGATTCATGTGGTTAGTGCGGAAGCACAAGCAAGTTTGAGCCAATTATGTATGAAGTCTCTCGTTCATTCCTAACCCTGATCTGTTTTTGAGTTTGTCAAAGTATGCATGAAATTAAAATACAAATCCAAACCAGGCCAACTTTGAGTGCCCTTCCCCTATAGGGCAGGGCAGAAGGGGGATGTTTGCGCACTTTTAAAAGAGTCGTGGCAGTTTCAATCAAATGCAGTGAAGGGTTTTGTCAAGACTTCACTGAGAAGAATCTTTGTTTCACTAAATATGAATTCGGACTCTTCATAAAAATAGACCTTTAAAATCAATCGAATTCTCTAATCCTATTATCTTAAATGAATAAGATTAGGACTTGAGATTCGATAAAAAAAAATTATGCGTTAACAGCAGGAGCTTCAACAGACGCTAAGTCTAGAGGGAAGTTGTGAGCGTTACGCTCGTGCATAACTTCCATACCTAAGTTAGCACGGTTGATGATATCAGCCCAAGTGTTTAATACACGACCTT
>Ga0315908_10003304_pt1 | contig 11665 bp, 11 predicted proteins | sample LakEriMetagenome_12_FD_203520 | JGI IMG/M metagenome (GOLD analysis project Ga0315908, IMG submission 203520) | Freshwater fungal communities from buoy surface, Lake Erie, Ohio, United States - Buoy 4 MA124 | ecosystem: Environmental > Aquatic > Freshwater > Lake > Lake biofilm | place: USA...
CATAACAAGAATGAACAGACTTATGAATATGAACAGACATATGAATATCCATATACGATGTAACAAGATAGAATAAATATTAATAATGCATGTACATATACGATGGAATGAGGTAGAGTAAACGCACCAAGCAGGACACACAGCGGGGGACGGGCACATTGCCGCGCAGGATTATGCTGTAAGCGCGTGATATATTGAGAGAACGCATTCGCAAGAAAAGCCTTTCTAGGCACATGGCAGCGCAGAACTACGCACTTGCTGCAAGCGCACATGTGGCAAGCGCCAAAAGGCACGAGGGGGAGTCTGTATCATTGCACCACATTACTACACATTATTTAGGGTTGCGCTTCCTACACATTATTTAGGGTTGGGGCGTAGGAAGCGCCGAATGAGGAGACAACGGTGAGGGGGAGAGGGAGTGCGCACACCATGTCCAACGGTGAGGGGGAGGGAGCGCGCACGCGCGCACGCGCGCACACACACACACACACCATGTCCAACATCTGTCCGAAGCGAGTGGCCTGGTTGAATTTCCGGGCAGCAGCACCGTCGAAGCAGTCGAGGAAGTATGAAAGCCAGTAACACCTGGCAAACATTCTCACAAGTCAGTGCCCTAGTACATTTACTATTATAATCACCGTAAAGAAGACTTTTCAGATCTGGGGGGAGTCTGAAACCCAGCAGCACCAGAAAAAGAGCTTCCAATCGTCGCAGTACCAAAATGCCGCCACACCTGAGATGATTCTCACGTATCTGCGTAGGGAGGGTTTAGATAGGTTTAGGTAGGGTTTAGACTTGCAAGGCTCTGGAACGACGCTCATTGACAGAGAGCGCCCAGCCCCACATGCATTTTCACGACGCATGCGCATGCGTTTGCAGCGCATCAGGCTCGCCCCACGCTTGCGCAATGTGTTGCGGCGCGAACACGGCCTCCTGACTACTCAGTCGCAGCCTTCACCTAAACCCTCCAGCTCCATCGTGTGCCATGTGCCACAGCGCGGTGTTGGGGTGCGAGTTGAGAGCGCGCAGCAAGAAGTATCGAGCCCGATCGGCGCAAGGGCCCGCGAATGTTCAGGACCCCGAGGCTTCATCCGGCCGCAGCACAGCTGCGGCCGGGCAGAGCTGCTCGGTGCCGCAGGTGCGAGGCCCAGGGAACGCACCCGATTATGTTCGGCACGAACATATAGACATTCTCCTTCTCCTCCACTGCCGCCGCCATCTGTGCCTGCGTGTACGAGGCACTCCGGAGGAGCTGTTCGTTTTTTCAGGCAGCACGGAAACACCGTTTCGGGAAAACACACCTTTTTGGCGCCAAATCGGCGAAAGAAAAATTGAGAAATTGCAACGGCACACGATGCCCCGCTAATCAGAAGAGCCCAAGGTGAGCGCAGAACGCGGGGGCAGCATGGCAGCGGTTGCAGCGGCCATGGCCGGGATGGGCGCCCGCACCGGGCTGATGGGGCGCGCCAGCGGCAAGTGGCGCGACAGCATTGCAGTCAGGCAGATGAGGCAGATGGACTACCAAGCGCACCTCGAGCAGCTCGCCGACATCTGGACCCGCGCGGACGTGACGGGGCAAGACGGCCTGGACCCCGAGGAGTTCGAAGTGGCCTTCCGTGGGCACTTTCCACCCTGGAAGCGGCCTGTCGATGCCCACATGTCGGCCATCACGCTCGACAGGCTATTCCGAAAGATTGACGCCAACGGCGACGGACGCGTGAGCTGGGAGGAGTTTAGTGACTTCGTCATGTCTGAGGCCATGGCCAGCTCCCTGGTAGAGAAGGAGGACATCAGCATCTTTGCGGAGCATCAGCTTGACTGTCCCTTCAACGAGCACAATGCGTACCACAAGGAAATGATAACAGGTCTCGTGTTCGTTCCAGAAATTAGCAAAATCGTGACCTGCTCGCGCGATGCCACCATTCGCGTGTGGTCCGCCACCACCCTGCAGCACCTGCAAACAATCAAGATATCGGAGAAAGAAACAACGACATGGTTTACGAGCATGGATGTTCTGCTCGGATTCAAGTCAAGCACGTTCCCGTTCGGAATTCTTGCTGCGGCCTCAGACAGATTCCTGTGGCTATACGATCTCAAAGGCTTTGGATTCATTGGTGCAGTTGCGCTTGGAGACGACATTTCGCCCTTGTGCTGCTATGGTTTTCAAAGGCAGGATATGCTGCTCCGCATGAAGTATTCAGATGCGCAGTACTTTATCGCGATTGGAGATGCCGAAGGCAGAGTGCACTTATATGAGCAGGTGCGCCTGTCTGCTGCAGATTCCATATCGGCGGTGCCGACCGGCACGACCCAGCTGCGGACCCGGTCCCTGATGTGCCACCTGAAAGCTATTCTATAGCCCATTACGCTGTAGAATAGTGAGCACTCTTGGTCTTATGTCCTGCTCCATGAACCCAATTTAGGAAGTCTGTCCTGGCTTCCGTTGCTTTTCTAGATATTCCAGACTCCGGTCAGCGAAGTTCAGAAGATAGAGACGCTGCGCATGCGTGTGCATTGATGCTTGTTTGCATTACAGACTGAATCATTCCTTTCCAAGCGCGAGAGACAGCCATTGTCACACAAAGTTAAGCTACCCTATGAAGACAAGGGCCCAGGTAACTAACATTGGCAACGCCACCGCTTGCGCCATGGATAGTGAATGACATTTTTGTGATTTGTCACAGTCTCAATCATGACGGTGAAGGCGCATTCAGATCATATTACGCAAATCAAATACATCAAGGACATAGATAAGCTTGTGACAACGTCGCTGGACAGCAACATTTGTCTGATAGATTTGGTCACAAAAGAGCACGTTTTTTTCCATGGCCACGCCAAATCTGTTCATTGCGTATGTTTTGTCTCGACGCACAAGTACATGGCATCTTCGGGGCAAGAAAGAGACATCCAGATTTGGAACCCCTATACGCAGAAGCGCACAACAGCGCTGACAGGTCATTCGGCCTGTGTCAAGAGTATTGCCTTCAACCCAACTCATGCCCACCTGATCACCATGTCTGTCGACAAAAACATAATCATTTGGGACCCTAAAACCTACGAACGGCTTTGCAGCGTGCTGGATACTCAGCACGAATATCGTCCCGAGAATACATTCACGTGCATGGAATGGAATAAGAGAAGCAAAACGTTGATCTTGGCACACTCACGCCTTCAGATCTGGCCGTACAGGGGTGACGCGAATGAGGGGCTGGGTCTTGTGCTTCATAAGAATCGAATTCTTGCTGGTTTGCACAATGCGTCCTTTGCCAACATCGTCACTGTAGATGAATCGGGGCTAGTGATAGTATGGAAACTGGACACTGGCGAACAGATAACGGTTTGGTCGATCAAGCGTTTTGTGGAGGAAAAAATCACAGCAGCTGCTTTCGACAAATCGGATCGACGTCTCATTATTGGAACATCCAAAGGTCGCGTTTGGTTATACAACTGGAACAGTGGGGTCAGACTGAACGATCTGGAGAGTGATATGGATTCTGAAGTCAGCTGTGTATTGAATACGATATCCTCTGCCAAAAAAATGGACGCTGCTCGCGGCCACACGGTGGCCAGTGGCTGGAACAAATACGTAAGCACCAGCCAATCGATCGCTGCGCTATTGATGAATCAACAGTACCCACCTTATTCTTGACTTGACTCTTGGGTGATTTGCAGGTGTATGTGTGGAACGATCCTCCTGACAGCTACTCTGTCGCGTGCATTCGAAAAATTGATTTGCAAGGCAAATCGGATGTGCGATTCATGACTTGGAAGTGAGACCGTGCCCACCGTTTGTTGTGCCCCTGCTGCAACGTGAATACGGTGGACTGATGACTTGATTCTTGAAACATTCAAACATACAGCCAGGATTTAAAGTTGATTGCGTTCGCCATGTATGATGGCCTGATCAACACATGGGAAACGACTGCAAACTGGAAACGCTCATTGACAATAAAACAAGGTCCACCTACAGTGTTGCGTAAGACCAGTAAGCACATGGCTAGGAAAAAAAGTGGTCTCTTGGGCCAGGGCGACTTGCAACTTTCAAACACGCTTGAGCTGGAGTCTGACCAGAAACGAGCAGATAGAGAATTCTTAGGCCAAGACGCTGCAGCCATCAATGCAATCTCATGGCTCTCAAAAATCTCCTCCAATCACGTTTGGATCACGGCTGGCATGGATGGATACGTGCATTTGTTTGACTGTCTGGACGGATCACTACGCGGACGTTTTGATGCTGGCCATTTGAGCGAAAAACCTGGTGTAGATGGACATTTTGATCGGATGCCAGTATTATGTATGGCGAGTGATCCGGATCAGACCACGCTCGCAACAGCAGACGATCAGGGAAGCATCAAAACCTTCGAACTTTCAGCGGCGTTAGATGAGGTCATCACCCTGAAATTTACGATTCACGGCGCGCAGGAACTTATAGCAGCAGACGCAAACGGACTGTCCGATCCGTATGTGAAAGTAGCTTTCAGAGCCGGGCCGCAAACCCGCCAGGAAGCGCAAACTCAGGTCATTCAGGGGACCCTCAATCCAAATTGGGAAGAAGATTTCAACTTTCTGGTAGGTTCCGGCAATCGCCACGAGATCATGAAGCCTCATTGGACGTTGCACTTTACTGTGTTTGATTATGACCGATTTGGAGGACATGATGAGCTCGGTGTTACCAGCTTCGACGTCAACAGCTTGGCCTTTGGCCTCGAAAAGAAACAGTGGCTGACTCTCGCAGATCCGGATCCAGCACCTGGTGTCCTTCCAAAGCCCCATGGTAGAGTGCAAATTTCAGTGTGTCTGGACGTGGCATACAATCAACCAGAGGTCATTTCGGAGTGGCAAGCACATGACGGTACTATACTCAATATGCAACTTACAAAGCCATCGACAACTCTCGATGGAAGTCCAATACCGTTGATAATTAGCTGTGCTGTCGACAACAAAATCAAAGTTTGGACTGTTCATGGCGTTCTGATCGGTAATCTAGGATTCAGCAGCTGGGACTCGAGAACGTTTGAGAAAGCTAGAAACCAGGGGCAAAGGCGACGTGTCGAAATGCTAATGCTGAAACAAAAGAATCAGGATGACGTGTTGGATCTACAGAGAAAAAAAATGGAGAAGGAGCGGCGTGAGAAGGATCTTCAGCTTGAGGAGGATAGTGAGAGGATGCAGGAGGAGAGCGAAGAGCGTGAGCGCAGATTGGCACATGAGGCAGCCAAACGAGAATACATAAAGCGTCTCGAGAGTTCCGACGACCTCAACGATCGCTTGAAGGCTGTCTCTGAGAAAATGGGCATTCCCAACGAAACATATCATAGTAAGTACTAATTTTCAATCCATCTCGAGTGATCCTGCCTTCCTTTGACAAGTTGCGGAAAATTTTCACTCTATTCTGACCGTGTACCAATTCTGCAGCGCTCAATCAGCCGCTCCTTGACCAAATTCTCGCCGGGAAGGGTAGACAAGGGGAGGAATTGGTGACAGTGTACTCCAAAGTCCACATCGCTGGCCAATCGCAAAAAGCCTACACGATCAAAAACAGGGCAGTGCTCGGCTGGAATTTTGACCGTCTCCGAGATATTGGGGTCTTGACCAAGGCGAACGTTGAATACGGTACTGATATCTCAGGCTGTCTACACGCATGTATGCACGCGACTAGGTCTGTGTAACTATACAGCTATATAGAAATGTATCCATCTCGCTACTCGAATGAGCAGCGATCTGCTAGTCGCTCTCAAGCGTGGCAGTAAAAATGAAATACTGCTGAGCACAGCGGGGACACTGTAATCACCACTTGACATTTTTGTTGAGCAACCAACACGGAACTTTTTTTGCGGTGTATATCTGAGTATGAGAGACTCTGCAGGTGTTGTGGATGTTGAAAAGGTGCCGTGGCAGGATGAATATGACGAATTTTCGAAGGTGCCCTTATTTTTTCTTTGTGTGCATTCGCAGCCAGCGAATAGGATAGAAGCTCTATGGCTTGAGTGGGAATCGTATCATAACATGTGACAATTACCGAATTGACCACCAGCTAGAAGATGATCACGGGTTTCCGAAACGAATGGCAGAACACTCCTCGACCTGCTTAGTTTGTGTCAATATTCCCAGGACACAAAAAGGAGTGTGTGGATTGGCCAGGCAATAACCTTCATTATGTTCCTGCAATGAAATCACAGATGATTGTGCCAAAGCCTGTGAATACTGTGGCAGCCCTTTATCGTCAGCAGCACATCGACCGTGGGTACCCTCTGCCTTCCGATTCTGTGCCACGGAGCAAATCGCCAAACCCAGATACTGTCGTTGTAACCAGTGGTATGCTCTCTGCTGCTCATTTCATGCCATTTGACTTGCTTGCTGTGTGTTTGTAGGTGTTCGAGAAATTAAAGGTGTGTGTGCGTCTCGTGTGTGTTTGTGGAAAAGTGTCTGTATGTAAGGGTGTGCATAAGTGCGTCTGCTGTGTGCGAGCGCACTTTCGCGTGCATGCATGCGCACGGTACATCGCACAATCATCCCTTTCCTGGCACCCACGCACCTCCAATCTCCTGCGCCCGTGTAAGATATGTTTTTGCAACCCGATTTGAGATGTCGTCATGTTGTGTGCTTATTAGGAACACAAAGCGGAGCTGCATCAAGAGGAGGTGCTTCAGAGCGGCACACACCTGTGAATTCAACCATCAAGGCTTTCATGCTCCCGGATAAGTATGCAGAAGCGTCTGATCAGCGCGACCGACACAAAATCGGGTACAACGCGATGTCGTTTCTGCTGATTCCTTGTCTTCAGTGACACTGACATGAGCCTCGCTTGTTGGTTTCTGGCAGGAGTCTTAGCGCTACTGGTTTCACCCAGAATTTGTCGAAACTGTTGAAGTCGAGTTTGCCCCCTCACAAACCGACTGGTTCTTGGATTTACAAGAAATTCGAGGTCAAGGACGCGAAAACAGTAACTGCCAAGGAGCTGCAGGCAAGCGATGTGGGCAAGGAGGCCGCCACGCTGCGGGCGGAGTTTAATATCAAGGACATCCCGCCGCACATCATCCAGCACATGCTCATCCTGGAGCAGCAGCGCATCGAGCGGTCGAAGGGCAGCCTGTGCGTCAATCGGAGTGTCCCACGCTTCAATCCGATGCAGTACATAAGGTGAGTCTTGCAGACTGCGACTCGCACGAAAAACGCGTTATGTCTTTATGTAACATAAATGCACACACGTGAATATACAAACGCTGACCGGGCTCAACGTGTGCTCGCACAGCACCTCCGATTCAGAAACGGGCCCCCATCGGACCGAGAAAGAGCAGTCATCAGGCATGGAAATCTGTCTGTTTTAAAAAAGTCTGCTCTGATTTCTTCAATGTTTTTTTGTTTGCTTCTTCACTCAGTGGAAACTCGGCACATGTGGACAAGGACTGATGCTCAAACTCCCTCCCAACTCTTATTTTTTGGAACAGCTAAGATTCAACAGCCACATGAAAAAGATCCCGCACATCAGTCGGCTCTGTCGTATGACTCATTGCAAGCTCCATCGCATTCGGATTTTACATTCCATGTCACAAAGAACGCTGGGGGAGGTCGCAGGACGCAACGCCCAGAAAGTATTGTACGTCTAGAGATATCCGGACCATTTTCAGCTCGGGGTCGCCCACAAACGGCACGGAATAGCACACCAAGGATCAAAAAGCTTGATCTCTCTGATTTGGACCACGGTTTGCTCGCGAAACCCAAGCAACGGCCGAATACGGTACACGTTTTGTCTTGTCTTGTCCATATTCACATGTCTCATAAGTTGATTCTAACCCGTATGAGGGGACCCTATCAGGCCCGCCTGCCCATCTCCCGCATGTCTGGACTGGATTCAAATAGGTCAAGAAGGGACGCCTTGCGACAGGACACTGCTAACGCACTGGCTAAAAGCGTAGCGACAAGGACCACACTTGCTCCAGTTCGATGATATTTATGTGGATGATGTAATAAACTGCTGGACATAGAATACTGCCTCAAAAGATGCTGGAAGACAGGTGCAGAGTGCTAAGAGCCGCAGGTTGTGTTCGGTGATACGTGTAAACGCTTGCTAGAAGGCTAGAAGTAGCGATAGCATTAAACGAGATGCGAGAAACACGCTCACGAGCGCCCTACACAATGATACTTTCACCTTCGCCGCGGAGGTGGAAAGTATCATTGTGTAGGGGAAAATTCTGAATTCGAACAAGAGCGTTTTTTCAAACCTCTCCGACGCTGCTACACCGCTGACGTGCCCGTGTACACGGACACTAAAACCAAAGGGCACAGAGCATTTCAGAAATTTTTGGCTCTCTGAAATGTCAGGGAAAAGCCAAATGGGACAGAGCCGGCCGTATCCTGCCAGAAATACTAACAGTGCCATAGCCTAATTTTATATACTAATGAGGCCAAGGCACTGGTGCCCCAAGTCTAGCCTCAGGCAACGACACACGCTCAGGCTCAAAGGTAGCGTGCATGCGGCCTCCGCGCGCGTCTTGGAGCAAAGTTGCACACGATGTGACGGTTGGACTCGAAAGGAAGAGGAGAGGCAAGGAGGCGCGCACACGAACTGGTGTTAACAAAGCTAAAAACCCTAAACCCTAAACCCCCAAACTGCCACTGTGAAACCGCGCGCCCACCTCAAGACCGCACGCAGTGGCGGCGGCCCCGTCGCGCCGCGACGCGCACCAGCTCGGCTCTATCCGCAGCGCCGTTTTCAATGTTGTTCGAGCAGTAGTCCCTGCCAAAGCCCCCGAAGAAAGGATGGTTCTGAAAATAGAGGTTTATTGAGGAAAGGTGCTGCCTGAAAAGGGGGCGAAGCATCAACTTGCATACAAGAGAAAGCAGAGGGTTTGGTACACAAATTGAATGCCTGGGTAATCGAGGTTTCTGTGTCTCGAGGCACACCTGTAGCGTGCTCGCTTACACACTTCCTTATGATGTCTGCATTACTGACTTTGAAGACTCAGATTAGTCTATGACTCCCACGAAGCTCGATCCCACTTCTCCACCTGAATGCAAGCAAATCGTCAGCATCGTTTCGCTTATAGCTTCAGGTGGTATCTGGTGCACAACTGTTGTGTGAAAGCGCAGTGAGCGCTTTACACCTCGCTTTTACAGCTGAACCCTTTCTCCCTCTTAGAAATTTCCCTTTTTTAGAGCAGACGAAAGAAATGTGGACGTGAACAAATGTTTTATGAAAGCATGCTCATTACGAGATCAGCACGCTTTTTAGATGCGAATCTTCTTTTTGAGAGAAGAGCGTGATCGCGAAATTTTCTCATGAGATACCTGCCCGGTTGTATCGACAAATTCATCCAACGCGCCTCATGTCTCAAATTCGAGCTCCATGTCAACAAATTCATCCAACGCGCTTACAAACGGTGAATAGGACTGGTCCCTGGAGACATGAAGAAACCAACTCAGTCAGTGTTGGTCACTTGCCAAAATTACACGACGAATTCTTTCTGACTTGTGCTTACGTTGGCTCTGCTTGTTTGTCAGGCGTTGAGTTGGTAGAAACTCTTGGCGACAGTTTCTCGATGTTTACAATTGAAGGAGGTGTCGTCTCACGCTGAGGCAAAGACGCGTTGAGGGAGGGTGGAGGGGAGCGCAGGGGGGGGGAGGGGGGGAGTGAGGGGCGGGATAGGACAGCCCGCGTCGCTCGAGGCGCATCTTTCCGCGTGAGTTTGGGTCCAGAATTATTCACGAGTGGCGCATCCTGGGATTCAAAACTTTGCTTTGAATGCATTTGCTGAGATGCAGACGACTGTGGCTGCATCGCAGGCTGCTTTTGAGGTGATGGCGTTCTCCTCAACAGTTTTGGCGCTAGTGATGGACTAGCTGATACAATGCTTGGACTTAGTGAGGAGGTCCTTGCCGATGAGCTTGGAGGTGCAAGAGACCTTGGCAATTCGAGGGAATCTTCAGTAGACCGTGGAGACCTCAGCAGCGACGGTGCGTTGGTAATTGGCGGCGCGTTGGTTGTGGATGTGTAGATTGAATATCCTGTATTCCAATTTTAGTTATCACTATTAATATCCTGCAGTGATGTTAAACTTTGGACACTTTTAGTGGTACGATTCCAAAGTACACCTGATTGACAAGAATGCTAAAGAAGCTATATACTAGCCTCAATACCTGCTTGTAACGCACTTAAAACTGAAGTTAAATCCATGTCCGACGTAAATCCATGTAAAACTGAAGATGAATCCGTGTCGCTTATTTTGAGATCGTTAGTTAAAGCTGAGGACGGTCCTGAAACCTTGACAATGGAAGTCTCATCCCGTAATGGATCAATTCCACGCGGAGCCCTTGGGGGGAGGGGTGGAGCCGCAGAACGAGTTACTTTTGATCGTTGACTTTGCAAATGTTGATGCTCCTCTGCCAAGCCATCGTTTAACTGTGCCTGCAATTCTTCCAACTTTTGCTGCATTTCTGTCTCTCGCGCCGCCGCAGCATCCTGTTCGGCTTGCAGACTGAGGTAGAATGTCTCCTTGGCCTTCTGCATAGTCTGTCGTAATTGCTTCTCAAACTCCGCCTTTTGATCGTTCAGATTTAACTTCGCTTGCTGCAACTCGGCTTCCAGTTGACGTACACGGTCCGCACTTCCTGCCTTCTCGACCTCAACGATCTTCTCGACCTCAACTATTTTCTCGACGATCTTCTCGACCTCGACGATCTTCTCGACCTCGACGATCTTCTCGACCTCGACAATCTTCTCGACAATCCTCTCGACTGCTTCGAGATCCGCTTGTCCTGGCTGATGGTTGCGCTCGACACGCATGCTGCCCCCCTCGGAAGAATAGCCCGTGGGTACCGCCAGCAGCTGCTTTTCGAGTTCCAGGACAGTGGTTTTTTGACGGTTCGCAGCTATTACAACTTCGGGATGTCCCCCCACGCCCACTAATGCCTCCAGCAGCTTCTGTTCCAGTTCCGCCACCTTCTTCTCTCCATGCTCCTTCAAGTTTTTCTGGAGCAGCCATTCCTGAAAAATTCCCAGAACAAACGAGTCTTTCAAAATTCTCATTCCTGGCCCAAACAAACCCCTTTTGCCAGGGTCAAGCACAATTGCATGAATCTGCGGGTGTCGTCATAAATATCATTAAGGCAGCGCAGAGTATATGTGAAAGGATGTCACCTCATGCAGCTGCACGGACGATTCCTCCATGCTTGCGATCACCGACTCTAGCCGGTGGACCTGCGCAACTCCCCCACCGATTAGTGGATGGCGAGGCGGCAGCAGAGGTTGCTTACCGCGCGGTGCTCGCGTGCGCGCGGCGCACGCGAGCATCGGCGAGCCAAAAAACATTCAGCTAGAGGTTTCTTGTGCCGGCGTTGCCGTGGTCGGGCGAATTCTTCCCCAAGAAGAAACCAGGGTCACGCGCGCCGAACATTGCATCAGCAAACGTCTCACAGCTCGTCGTGACGCGGCACGCAAGGAGCGGGAGAAGGCATATGTCACACACCTGCGCTTGCAGATCTTCGGTTTCATTGCGGAGGTCATCAACATTCTCCTGGTAAGACGTGATTGTCGCATCTCCCCCCAGCACGGGCGCGCTGACAACTCGGCTCCGAGCCTGGGGTTCAGAGTTTGTTGTTTAGATTTTAGGCTTTAGCTTGGGCTACCTCTTGAAGTTGCTGTTGCGCATTGTTGCAAAGGAGGGGC
>Ga0315908_10003305_pt1 | contig 11659 bp, 12 predicted proteins | sample LakEriMetagenome_12_FD_203520 | JGI IMG/M metagenome (GOLD analysis project Ga0315908, IMG submission 203520) | Freshwater fungal communities from buoy surface, Lake Erie, Ohio, United States - Buoy 4 MA124 | ecosystem: Environmental > Aquatic > Freshwater > Lake > Lake biofilm | place: USA...
CTCAACATCATAAAGTCGATCTTCGGATGGGCGCCTACATAGTGGGTGTCGGTCGTGTTGCCGATGCCATAAGATCAATGGGTATCTATCCGTAGGAAGTAACTATCATGTCAATTCTTCATAGGCTATTTGGTGTTACCGGAGAGTCCCTTTCCATTATTGGAATCGGCGGTGTAACTGTTGTCGGCCACGATGTGGCAGCATCGGTGCGATTGTTTGACGAAGCACTGGATGCAGGGGTCAACTACGCTGATGTGGCACCAAGCTACGGAGTTGATCAAGAAACGGAAAAGCGATTTGGGGATGCCCTCGTCGGCAGACGTGACAGGGTCTTTCTTGCTTGTAAGACAGGTGAACGTGGTGCCGACGGTGCTCGACTTGAGATCGAGCGTAGCCTAAAGCATTTACAAACAGACCACATTGACCTCTATCAGCTTCACGCAATCACAAGTGTGGAAGAAGTGGATCGTGCGTTCGGCCCTGATGGTGCCATGGAAGTGATCATCAAGGCGCAGCAGGAGGGAAAAATCCGGCATATCGGATTTAGCGCCCATTCTGTCGAAGCAGCACTACGAGCATTGGAGCTGTTTCCGTTTGTAAGCGCGCTTTTCCCAGTCAACTTCGTCACAACATACGCTGGACACTTTGGACCTCAGATTATTGATGCCTGTGTTGCACAGGGAGCATCTCGACTGGCTTTGAAGGCTATGGCAATGACCCACTGGAAAGATGGCGAACACAGGGGTTTTCCTAACTGCTGGTACTCACCTATCGCAGATGAACGCCTGTCAGAGCTCGCCCTAAGGTGGACATTGTCGCAGGATGTTACCGCAGCAGTCCCTCCCGGTGACCCAATACTGTTTCGCCGGGCACTAACCTATGCTCAACGTTTTACGACGATAACCGATTCGGAAATCGCTGAGCTGAAGCAAGTTGCCATGCAACAGGCTCCAATCTTCTCGACCGTGTAGTAACGGAATGGGGAGCCAGATTTGGCTCCCCATTCATCACATTGCTATCCGGTTCCTGTCGTTGACCCTTCGCCGGTTCCAGAGCCATCGTCAGATGAACCGCCTCCAAACCAGCTCCAGCGGTTATACTTCTCGACGGTGCCATCCGCATAGCGAATCTCAACGTTCCCTTCAGCATCCCACTTAATGAGGGCTGGAAGCAATGGGTCTGAGCCTTCGATTCTTGCATTGCCACTGCCGTCGGCATTAAACATGAAGGTGGACTTATAGCCATCACTGGATTCGACCAGTGAACTTCCCGAGCCATCCATCCGATACGTACCCGAAAACCGTGACCAAGCGCCGGAAGCAAGTGTTGTACTCGAGCTATACGTATAATCGCCCGCGGCTACGTAGGTGCTTGATCCTTTGTCAACGGTGCCATCTGCGGAAATGCTTTCGTACTTTGAGCGAAACGTTCCATCAGCTTCGGATTCAGTGATGTAATCTCCATAAGCGACGGCCAGCGGACCTTTTTCGAACCGATATCTGTGTGAAAACACAATCGGAAAGACAGTCCAGTCGGACGGCATGATCGATTCGGCATACCCTGCTGGTTCGGTCTTAGCCTCATCCAGATACATGTCCTGCCGATACATATCTGGCGTCATTTTTACGTCAACCCAAAGCTGCAACCAATCATCAAAGTAAAAATACGCATAGGATGAATCATCAGGCGGCAGAAACTGTCTTGTTCGACCAGATAAACCAGCTCCACCAATGTTCCGGAAGTACATGTCAAGTCTTGGAGCAGCAACGTTGCTTGCACCACCACCTGGCATCACACTGTCATTCATCGATAATGTAGGAGCGTTTCCACTCATCTGGCCTTCAGAGCCGAGCATCGATTTTACAATCGATTTAGCCTTAGAACGGGTACCACCAGTAACTGGGAACGGCATTACTCCACCGCCACAGCCATGAAGCAGGAGAGCTGATGCCATCATTCCAACAATTGCAAACCTTCGTGTCATCGTCATTTCCCTTTCGCTACAAGTCTATTACCAGAGAACTAAACTACGCCGAGACCAAACAACCCATATTCAACCGACTCTACCAGAGCCTCCCAAGAGGCTTCAATGATGTTTGTCGATACACCAACCGTATTATACGAGTGACCATGGTGATCCGTAGATTCAATGATTGCACGTACCTTGGCGGCGGTACCTTCACCGGATGTCACAACACGTACTTTGAAGTCGGTCAGTGTGATACTCGCCAGCTGCGGGTACGCATCGCAAAGTGCTTTACGTAATGCTCCATCGAGGGCGTGTACAGGACCATCTCCATCAGCCACTGTAAGATATTCCTTGTCACCAACGCGAACCCGCAGAGTTGCTTCCGTTATCGGACTCTGATCTGAGCTGCGCTTCTCAACAAGGACCCTGTACCCGATCAAATCAAAGAACTTTTGATACTGACCAGTTTCCTTACGTACGATTAGTTCAAAGGATGCTTCAGCACCTTCAAACGCATAACCGGCAGCCTCTTGCTCTGTGACTGTGTTTAGAACCGCACGAACTTCCTTGGAGTTCTTGTCCAAAGTAAGACCCATGGTCGCAGCATGCTGCACAACCGTCGCCTTACCAGACTGTTCAGAAATCGGTAGGCGCCGTACATTTCCAACTGTCTCAGGGGTGATATGTTCATACGCCGATGCATGCTTTGATATCCCATCAACATGCAGACCAGCCTTGTGCGTAAAGGCATTTTTCCCTACGTATGCCGCACGTGCATTGGGTGAAAGATTCGCCGTTTCGTCCACAAAAGCAGACATTGATGTCAAGTCCTGAAGTGTGTGCTCCTTACCGACTTGATATCCAAGTTTGATGGACAAATTCGCAATAACTGGAATCAGGTTGGCATTCCCGGTTCGTTCACCAAGTCCATTAATGGTTCCCTGCACGTGTCGACACCCTGCCATGACAGCCGCGAGTGCATTTGCCGTTCCGCAATCACCATCGTTGTGAGGGTGCATTCCAATCATTGTTGTCTTGAAGGTTTCGACCAGGTCTGCAATTATCTGACTGATTTGATGCGGTAGCATCCCGCCATTTGTGTCACAAGGCACGATAACATCGACGCCGGCCCGTACTGCTTCACCGAGGACATTTTTTGTGTAGTCAGGATTGAGAAGATAGCCATCGAAAAAGTGTTCTGCATCAAGAATTACCTTTTTCCCTTGGTCCTTTAGATACTTCACGGACTCGAAAACCATTTTCAGGTTTTCATCGCGGGAGACCCGCAAAATTTCATCCACTTGCCATGCACTTGACTTTGCGACGATGGTAACGACGGGTGTATGTGCATCCAGAACAGCCTTCAATAGAGGATCCGTCTCTACATCACTATTCGCCTTACGTGTAGCACCGAACGCTGCGAGAGCGACTCCATGCAGATCGACATCGCGCATCCTTGCAAAAAACTCAGTATCCTTTGGAACAGCTCCCGGCCAGCCACCTTCGATGTAGTCAACACCGAACAAAGCAAGGCGATTGGCGATGCGAATCTTGTCCTCCACAGAAAACGAAACACCGTCCATCTGTGAACCATCCCGAAGAGTCGTATCGTATATTTCTACGCGTTCCATTACTTAGCTATAACCCCTCTGTCATCGGATGCAGAACCCAATTCATTCCAAGATGCTGCAAGCACCCAATCGCTATAATCACCATTTCCACACCTGTAAACCGTATCCCCGACCTTGCTTAAGCCTTGCCGTGCATAAAAACGTGATGCTTTGGCATTTCCGGGATAGTGGGTCAGATATAGTCCAGCGGCACCAGAATCTTTAGCGCTGCCTACAATGGCATCCCAAAGCTGCTTCCCAACACCTTGACCATGCAACGATGCCTTTAGGTAGAGCTTGTCTACTTTGTAGAATCCGGGTACGTAGGCAGCTGCATCATCTTCCGCCGACAAGCCAATTGCATAGCCAACGAGAGCATCGGCAAGTCGCGCTACGAATATGTCTGCATTGCTGCAATGTCTGTAACGCTCAACAACCTGACTGGCGTGACCATCGGACATATGTTGAAGAATATGCTCTTCATCAACCAAGCCAGTCCATGTTTCGATAAATGTTGCTTCTACGAGAGCCTCAAGGACGAGAAAATCGTCAGGCCGCGCACGATCGACGTGAACCAACTAAAAATTCTGCCCGAGCGAGACATAGGTCTGCAATCGACTGCCCAATGCGAAGTCAAGACGAATGGGTCCAAACGGCGTTGCAAAGCGTAGTCCGGCACCGACACCGGTTTTGAGGTCTCTTCCCTCGATTGACCTACCTCTGGATGCTCCACCATAATCAACGAAAAGCGCGCCAGTTACGTTCTCTGAGACGGGGACCCGCAGCTCGGCAGTTTGTAGAAACATCGATGAGCCCCGAAGAGAATAGAGATCATAGCCACGCATCAGGTCAAAACCGCCAAGGTAGAACTGCTCCGTCAAAGGCACGATTCCAGTGGTAGCACCCACCATCGTCCTAGATGCCAACGTAAGTGCAGGTTTTTGAGGTGTGGATTTTCGTGAAAGTCGTCGATAAGTCCTGAAATCAAATTCAGACTTAGTAAACGAGGTCGTGCCTCCAAAGCCCGTCGAAGCGTATTCTGAAGAAATTCGCCAATTCTTTCCAGACTGCGGGTTCGATGCGTTATCGCGTGAATCACCAGCAACTTGAAATTTCAGGGCACTTACCGTTCCAACACTACTGGCGAGCTCCGCTGGTGATGCTCCCAAGTTTGATGGTGCTGCCAACATACTTACATCGTCGTAACGGTAACCTAGCCAAAAGTCATTTTGGCCAACACGACGCCCGATACGAGCATTTCCACCTTTACGCTGTTCATAGTTCCGGAGTGTCTCTACATTGTTTGAAAAGGTTGGAAGAAACAACGTGTTCTGATCATAAACTGAGACGTCAAATCCTGGAGACTTTTTGTTGCCAACGGGATGTTGAAGGCTTAGGGAGAACGCTTGGCGGGCAGGTTGTTGAACAAAGTTACCTAATGCATCCAGTGTCAAAAAAGACCAACGTTGCCAATTAAGCTGCGCTTGGTCGAGGGAACCAAACAGATTGTTTTCCGTAAGGGAAACAAAACCCGTAAAGCCCGTGAAATCGCCGTATCCGACGGTAGCGGCAATGTTACCCGTCTGAGTGTCTTTTAACGTGACCTTTATATCGACCGTACCAAGCTCACCAGTTTCATCATCGCTTACGACGGGAGCTATCTGAACATCGGCGAACGCGCCTAACCTAGCAAGGCGGCCACGATCAGCTTCGCTTGTGGGCAGATGGTATGGACTACCGACTTTGAGGTCAAGAAATCTTGCAACGCGATTGATGTTTGTTTTCTTGCTACCAACAAAGACAAAGCTACGAATCTTTCCTTCGACGACGGTAATCGTCCACCGATCACCCTTTTGTTCAACATCGGTGACAACGGCTAGCGGATAACCCGCTGACTTGTATTCATCCTGAATCGCAGCCACAACTGCCTGTCTTGTTTTGGTGCTGAGACCCTTAAGCTTCGCAACGAGTTGTGTCACAGAGATAACAATGACACCTTTAAGTTCAAAGGAATCGGTCTGTTGTGAAACCACATTGCAGATTACTGCTGCCGGCATCAGAAAAGGCATTGCATAACCTCGTAAACAAAACAAGCGTGACTCCCAAAAGGGGGCCACGCTTGTTACTATCTAGCCCGCACGTTAGCGATTGACCGCGCCCACCAGAAATGCCGTCGCAATCCAAGCAATCGCAATAATGCGGGTGTAGTTGGACATGATGTCATCAAATCCGGCTTTACCGCGGAATGATCCACCAGGGGTATTCTGGACGCCCGAGCCAAATCCTTCACTCTTGGGATTTTGAACTACGACTACAAAAATCAAAGCAATCGACAAGAGAAAAAGGACAATCGTCAATAACGCAACGAGAATCGACATGACTAGCTGCCATCTCCATCAGACTTCTTGTCTTCAGGCTTCTCTTCGTCGATGACTGACTTCTTGAACTCGCGAATTCCTTCGCCAAGTCCCTTTGCCAACTGGGGAATCTTTGTGCCGCCAAACAGAACCAAGAAGACAACCGCCGCGATTGCCCAACCTTCCCATCCTGTCCAATATGCTACTGTCATTACCGTAATCCTCCGCACTCACGTGCTGTACTTCTATGCTACCTCATCCGATGTCGAGTCCGCCCGACCTTCGGTTGTGATTGCGGGTGAATCTTGTACGTCCACCGACTCAACATTACTTGCAGAATCCCCACCCTCAGTAAGTGGTGAGACCACGACAGGCGTAGTTTCAACGCTAGCAACCTCAACTGCAGTCTCTACTGCGACATCAGGTTGTACATCTGAATTATCACCCATATCCGAACCATCGGTAACCACATCCAATGCGACAACCTCTGACTCCGCATGAGGCTCATCAGCAATAAGTGTGCCATCTTCAGCATACGATTTGCCGGTGATTTCCAGCGTCTTCGACGGTGGAGCCGGCTCGAGCTGATGCTCAGGATCATGCGAATATGCGTGAGAATCACTCAATCCATATTGATCCATCGGCTCTTGATATGTCGATGAATCCGTATAGTTCGAATACGATCCGTAGTTATAGTTGGTGTCCATGGATACATGCTGCTCAAGGTCAAGTGCCTTTGTCATGTCTCCTGACATCTTCTTCAACTCACGCATAGCCTGACCTATTTGACGACCAATTTCAGGAAGCTTTTGCGGGCCGAACACCAGCAAAGCGATGACCATCACGATGATCAGGGTCTGTGTACCAATAAAGCCTAAAACCATAATTGTTAACTCGAATACGCATATTATCGTGGAATCGTTCCCACAAGCCATCTAACATTGTCGGCTTGACACCACGAAGTAAGTATAGTAACATCCACTCGCTATCTGCCCAGATGGTGAAATGGTAGACACGCTGGTTTCAGGTACCAGTGCCGAAAGGCGTGCGAGTTCGACTCTCGCTTTGGGCATTAACGGCGCCGGGAACGGCGCCGTTTTTTCGTTTTCACCACCTCTTCACCACGTGTGTCGCTTGCTATCTCCGTTGATGGTTTAGCTTCATCAAAGGCTTTCTTGCTTTCTACATCGATTGGCTGCCCAAGCTCACCTTTTATAACCAGCGCATGTGGAACTTCGCGGCTGGGTAGGGATTCACTTGAATGCCCCGTTGCCAATATTTTGCCGTTGAAGACAATCGATGTACTGAAGCCACTGTCCATAAGAAAGGCTTCCTGCAAACCAGCCGCAGCGGCTCCACGGGCCATCGCTGACGTGGTAATCACGTTCTGTGTCGCACCGTAGACGAGTGTCCCATCGGATTTCCACCCAAAGAAAGCGCGTTTGCGTGGATCGTTAAAATCACCAGCAGCGGCAGTGGATATCTCACTCCTCGAACGTGCTTCGCCGTTGTGGACAATCCAAGCCCCAGCCAAAAAGCAATCAGTGAACTCAGGAAGGAGCTGACGAACCCCATCATCGCTGTTCAATGCTTCTGAACTGAAGGGAGCAACGCTTATCTGTGTTTCATTCCATGCAATCAGTGGGCGACCGATTAACTTTTCCAACCGCCGTGCATCACGATCAACAAAAAATACACCCTCATTCTGTGACTTAAAGGGACCAATCATGGCGTTATCGGTACCTCGGAGAGCCGCATTGACGAAAAACGTGCCATTCATCCCGGCCATGCCGCTGTGTTTTTCGACATAGGTTCCGACGGACTTCCGTCCACCATCTGGGTCTCGCACCGAAACAGGGACCCCACCCGACACAAACACCAACGATATGCCGTCAAATTCTCCAGAGGTTAGCGTTATTGGAGCATTGTTAATGTCCGTGGTAACCACAGCTGCAGGCACATTCTTAGCCCGATCTTGAGACTTCTCAAAAGCATCCTTGTACTTGGTTTGAATCGTCCGCTGTATCTCCAATACACCAGGGGACTCCTCGGCAGGACCATTCTTCATCGTGAAGGCCATGGTGTAGCCAAGAGATTTTGTCAACTCAACCGTCTTACTATCGGCACTGCCAACGGGATAGGCAAGAAATGGCACTGGATGGCCCAATTGCTCTTCTAATAGTGACTTTGATTCCGTGAGTTCACGCTCTTGGACATCGATAGGAAGAGATTTCAGATCACCAGGATGTGAACATGTATGGCCACCGATTTCAACCAATCCGGATTTATCCAGCTCCTTGAGCTGATCCCATGACATCTTCGGATGACTTCCAGACTTATTGCCGACAAAGTCCGTATGCACAAACATGCCGCTTGGAATGCTCTTAGACTTCAAGATTGGCCAAGCGTTGTCATAAAAACCTTGGTAGTTATCATCAAAAGTTAGTACGACCGAGCGTTCAGGGACTTCCTTCCCAGTGACAAGATGTTCATGGAGGTCTTTGAGAGAAAGGTAATGTGCACCTTGTTCCTCGAAAAATTCCAGGATTTCTTTGAACTCGTCAACGGTGGAATCGAAGTAGACACCACCCTTTCCACGCACTGTGACCACATCATGAAACATCAGCACTGTAACCCTTGATGAAAGCGCACGCGGGTGAAGCGGCGCAAACGCTGTTGGATCATATGCCGGCTCGGGAGGCACAGTAGGCAAAGGCGCAGGTTTTACAACTGATTTCAAATCCGGCTGCTTTGGAGCACTTAGTTTGCTCGTGCAGCCGGAAAACGCCATCGCGACAACAAATAGAATCGCTACATACTTGAGAAAGAATCTATGCACATCGCCAGTTTATGGCAATTAGTCGCAGCTCCAACCAGAAACCGAGAACTTTTTCGTAGCTTCCGGATCGCACAGGGTCTCATCGAACTGCCCCCCCGCGACAAGAAACTTCGCGTGGCCATCGGCGAAGATAATCGTCCCACCCTGAGCGTGCCACTGCTTGTAATAGTACGGGAAATACTCATACTTAGAGCCATCGCGGTCAAATGGCGGCGCAAACCAAGGAAGCATCTCGTCACGCATGATCCTTGTGTTTGCCGGCTCTACAAACTGTGCAAGCGTAACGACTGCATTTCGGGTCTCTACAATGTTGTTTTGCACACTAAAACCTGCGACTGTACTAAATGTACAACGCGTAAATCGGTAGCTTGAACCATAGCAATCCCAGTAGGAACGTCCCTTCCCTGGGATATCAGAACATCCACCATATTCGATATTCGATGGACTTTCGGCAGGGGCAGGTCCCCCATTGTCGTCGGGGCACCGGAACACTCCTACCGCCTTGACATACGGAAAAAGCGCGACCTCGACACCAAGGTGTCCCACGACATTAGCCGGCGGTTGAGTGTTGTAAGCGTGGAATATGGGCATTCCCTCATCATAATCTTGCGCATACATCATCACCGACATCCCAATTTGTCTCGCATTCGAAACACAGGAGGTTTGTCTTGCTTTTGCGCGAGCCTGCGCAAATACAGGGAACAGGATTGCAGCAAGGATTGCGATAATCGCGATGACAACAAGGAGCTCTATCAGCGTAAAGGCACGTTTCATGTTTCTTCCCGCCGACGGCAGGAGACACAACGCCACAAAAGGCTAGCGCTTCCCTCCGCCGGTATTAACCGGATCAGGTATTTGGGGTCGGCACGTGGCCCTCTCAGCACCGTAATAGGTGCTCCCCCAGCGAACATGATTTTACCGCTACTGCGACCAAAATCGAAACCGTTGATGGATTACGGATGGAAGTTCAGGAACAACAATGATTACTACAGCGAACAATATCTACGAGGTTAGTTCAACGCACTCCAGTAACTTCGCTTGAAGCACTCTCAGTTAGAGGAACAATAAACCACTCGGCATCGAGCTTGAACGCTGCATCATGGGTATCAAACCCAATATGCAAATCGCCCTCTAAACCGGCATCGGTGACAACAATGTCTATTCGCTAATGTGCTTGCCAAGCGAATCACAAAATCGAAATGTACAGCGGAGAACTTCAATATCAGGTGAGTGCCCTGAAACGATGTCCTCGAGCGTGCAGCGCAACAGAAACTCGACGAAGTCTACATCCATGCGCATCACTCTCCGCTGGCAGTCGTTACGACAAACCACTGCAAGCCCAGAGAGTCTCAGGCGAAAGTTACAACCTTAGGGAACTCAGTTACCGCTCCAAGGCTCACCGCCATTATGCTTGGGGATGCTGCCCGTAAACCCCTCCAGCCCGGCAAAACGAAACTTATTGAAATGGCTCGTAAGAACCGTCGCCGCCGCGGTGTAATCGGACGAGTTACGTACATTCTCGATGACATTCGTCGTTTCACGAGGATCATTGACAAGGTCATATGCTTCATCTAGCAGCCCCCTGCCAAACCGTTTGATGACCTTGAGTTTGGATGTCCGTATCATCTGGGCATTACCGTATTCGCAAATGGCAATATCACGGGTGTCGTTCGCCTTACCCAGTAATGTTGGAAGCAATGAGATTCCTGGAGTCGATTCAACAGCCTTCTTGTGACTTACGGAAGCCAACTCCAATATCGTCTCAAATTGATCGCAGTGATTCACCCACGAACGATTTACCTGACCAGCAGCTGATTTCCCTGGCATCCTCCATACACAAGGGACCCGGATCGATTCATCATAAAAATTCTGCGGTATCGTGGCGTTTCCCTTGTAATACAAGCCATGATGGCCATTCATATGGCCATGATCACCCGTGTAGAGAACTGCTGTATTGTTCGCCGTTCCAAGCGCTGTCAAGTGATCGAGAACACGCCCAACACATTGATCAATCGTTTCCACCGATGCTGCATATTGTGCCATTCGACGTTGATGTTCGTTTGGTGGTGGCATCTTCCCAGGCACTCTGATGGCGTCACCCGTGTACTTCTCAACTTTGACGGACTTCACAGGATTTGCCGCGTAGTAGTCTACTAAATGTTGGGGATGGTCCGTAAATGGCGAATGTGTATCCGTGAGACCAATAAACAAAAACACAGGCCGCTTGTCTGATGTATCGCTCAGAAAGTCGATGGCACGGGATGTCAAAAAGTCTGATCGCTGACCGACATAAGTTACATCTCGACCATTGTCGTTAAACTTACACTGCCCTCGATGCGGATATTGGTCTTTGTTCTCGCCGACATAGAAGTCGAAGCCAGGTTGATGCACCCACGATTGACCACAGTGCCACTTACCAATAAATCCAGTTCGATAGCCGCCATCATGGAGTAATGAAGCCAGCGTTGGTAGACGTTCTGGCAGCCACTTCTTTGGAAATGACTTTTCATCTATCCAGTCATGGATTCCATGTTGGCTTGGATACATTCCCGTCCAGAAAGACGCACGAGCAGGGCTACAAACAGGGCTTGGGGTATACGCATTTGGGAAGTAAGTGCCACTTGCCACCAATGAATCCAGTGCCGGCGTACGCAGCTCGGGAGTTCCAAAGCAGTTCGCTGCCCAAGGGCCATGGTCATCGGTAAGGAAAACAACGATATTCGGCCGCATGACCTTCGTTTATGCCTTATCGAAATTCGGTATCGGTGACATCCCGATGGTCGCCAGAAGCCGAATTCCATATGCAAGGGCATCATCGCCAAAATCATATCCGGGCGTGTGCAGGTGGTATGGACAATCGGTTCCAAGGCGAAGCATCGCGCCT
>Ga0315908_10003307_pt1 | contig 11657 bp, 10 predicted proteins | sample LakEriMetagenome_12_FD_203520 | JGI IMG/M metagenome (GOLD analysis project Ga0315908, IMG submission 203520) | Freshwater fungal communities from buoy surface, Lake Erie, Ohio, United States - Buoy 4 MA124 | ecosystem: Environmental > Aquatic > Freshwater > Lake > Lake biofilm | place: USA...
TTTCCAGCTTCGCGCACACCGGGGCAACGCGAGCCCCATGCTTTTCGGCGAACTGGCGTACCGCCATGCACATGGGGCTGGTTCCCTTGAGATCGGTCTCGTCTACGTTAGCGATGTACAGGACTGGCTTGGCAGTTAGCAGTCCGAAGCTTGCGATGGCCTTGGCCTCTGGCTCATCGAGCGTCAGGAGGCGAAGTGGCTTTTCCTGGATGACATGTGCGAGAGATTTCTGAATCGCCGAGACACGCAGTTTGGCTTCCTTGTCTCCCGACTTGGCAGCTCGCTCGGCTTTCGGTAACGCTTGTTCCAGTGTCTGGATGTCGGCCAACATCAATTCCAGTTCGATCGTCTCAATATCTTGCAGAGGGTCGACCTTACCGGCGACGTGCGTCACATCCGGGTCTTCGAAGCAGCGGACGACCTGGAGGATGGCATCGACTTGGCGGATGTGGCTTAGGAACTTATTGCCAAGGCCCTGCCCTTCACTGGCCCCCCGCACGATTCCGGCGATATCGACCAGTTTCAAAATCGCCGGAATGACTTTTTGAGGGCGGACCAGGGCGGCGATGCGATCTAGCCGGTGGTCGGGAACACTGACGATCCCCTCGTTAGGTTCGATGGTGCAGAAGGGGTAGTTGGCAGCCTGTGCCGCTCCGGTGCCCGTCAGTGCGTTGAACAGGGTGCTTTTGCCCACATTGGGCAACCCGACAATTCCCGCTTCCATCGTCTGCTCTCCAGCTCCCGAATCCTTACCGGCATGGTCTCCGCAAGGAGATCCAGCTATGCCATCGAGGGCCGATTGTAATGGCTCGGCTTCCCGACGTCATGGGGGAGCGGCCGGAGAGCGGTTGGGGATTGGTTTGTCAGGGGGCCTGGGCGATGGTGGAGCGTTGGCGGCGAGCGACTTCGACCGCCTTTTGCAAGGTGATGTCGCTTGCCAGATGCTTGAGTCCCAGGAGGGAGGTGCCCCCGCTACTGGATGGCTTGAGTGTCTGGACGGACTTGCCGCTGCCAGAGTCGTTGGAAAGCTGGGTTGAGAGGTCGGGGTCGACTCCCTGCAGATGGATCATGTGGCCGGAGGGGGAGAAAAACTTCGAGACGGTCAGACGCAGCCCACCGGGCAGGGTATCGGTGTGGAAGAGCCCCTGGACGCTTCCCTTGCCGTAGGTGCGAGTCCCCACCAATGTTGCTCGCCGATGATCCCTCAAAGCTCCAGCCAACAGTTCACTGGCACTGGCGCTGTCGCCATCGATCAATAGCGTCAGCGGGATGCTGGAGGTATCGGGAGCTTGTGCATCGTACTGACGATTCTCGATCCGACTGCGGCCGCGCGTCGACACGATGGGCCCCTGAAGCAGGAAGCGGTCGGCCACCTCGACGGCGGCTTCCAGCACACCACCCGGGTTGCGCCGCAGGTCGATAATCAGCGAGCTCATACCTTGGATTGCCAGTTGTTCCAGCGCTTGATCCACTTCGTGTGGTGTGGTCTTCTGGAAGTTGGAGATGCGCAGGTACCCAATCCCTGATTCCGGATCGGCGATACCGACATCGATCACACTGGGCACCTCGACTCGCTTGCGAATCACCTCGACCTGGGCGGAAGTCCCGTTGGTTCGATTCAGCGTCAACTTCACTTTGCTGTTTTCGGGGCCACGCAAGAGATCGGCACCGCGTTTGGCCGAGATCACGGCGATTTCGCTGTCGTCGATTGCCAGAATGCGATCTCCTGGCTGCAGTCCGGCGATGGAAGCGGGCGACTTCTCGAAGACCTCAATCACCTTCAGTTCGTCTTGTTCCGCCAGCAATTCCACCCCCAGTCCGATCAGGTTGCCATCGATCTGCGACATCATTTCCGACAACTCTCCGGCCGTCATGTAGCCCGAATACGGATCGAGCAGTCCGACGGCACCCGCGACATACTCCATGACGGTGGCGACAGGGGGAATCCCCAGTTCCTGATGTGCCTTGTTGGCAACCATATGGACGATCGATCGTGCCTCACCAGGGTTCTGGACTGGTCGCCCCAGCACTTCCCGGTGGATATTCAGCCGGAAGTGTTCGGACGTTGCTTGAGGAACACGCGGCAGATGACGGCTGAGGAAGTCCTGTTCGGTTAATGCGACCTCCAAGGATGCCGTGCCGTAGCGCAGCAGTTCGGGAAGGGCCAACGCATCGACGTAGTTCCACTCCAGCTTGTTCAGAATCTCGCTGTAAAGATCGAGCGATTGTTCTAGAGAACTGCTGGAGAGCAACTGGAGGAAGGTGCCGTCACTGTAGCGGCGGAGAATGTCGTGGTGGATCCGGCAGATCTGCAGTCTTCGTTCGATCTCGACGGCATCGCGATGTCCACGCAGCCACCGTTCATAATGCTGGATCGCCTGTTGCCACTGCTTGGCCGCCTCCAGGCGATAACCCTCCTGCAGAACGGTGGAAATATCGTTGCCCAACGCAGACGACTCCTGATTCGCAGCAGGTGCGGTCTGGGCAGTCGCGACCGAGTGGGTGGCAAGGATTGATGCAACCAGAAGGAGACCAATCGCATGGATTCTGCAGGTCCCTGGGGCGATCCATCCGGTGGAGCGATTCATGAGCGACTATCCGTGGCAAAAGGGACCGAAGGAAAGGGCACCAACGGATCAGTCTGTGGCTGATTTTGGTGCAGCACGACCCTTCGTGGACGGCAATTCGCCACAGCCCCTGCATGTGCCAGTCGGAAGTACCGACCGGGACTCGCGGAACATACGCATCGAATCGCTGTGTGCGACAGGCCGAGGGTATATACATCACTAAAAATGCCTGGTCAAAAAAAAGTTCTTCGCGGGACTCTCCATCCGCTGGCACAACCGATACATCTTTCCAGCCATCCATTCGGCAGTGGGAGGAAAGCGATTGCGCCGGTATTGCAGGTTGCCGAAAGTCAGCTGGGCCCTTGGGGAAGAGCCCTGGCGGCAGGTGCTGTACCATCCTGCAAGATGGGAAGTGCTGTCCCGAGAAGTTTCGATCGGCGCCACCCGGGGTGGTGTCCGACTGCTTTTTCCCGTCGCTTCCGATGCGAAGAATCGCAACGACCGGTTGTGCGGACCGTCGCGCGAATGAGCGTCGGGGGAACTGTATCGGGTGGTCTGCTTCCAAGGCAAGTGCCGGGTTTCCAGTTTCCTCCGGCCCGAAGCCAGACACCTCCGATCGTTCGGCCGATTCGGTCGCATGCAGACCTGGGCAATGGCGGTCAGCCATGGGTAGTGCTTCCACTACAATGGACAACTGGTGCCAATGGGTACGATGGGAGGTTGCACGTAAGAATTCCTTCCTATCGATAGAAGCGGAAGATCCAGTGCGAGTCGATCGCAAAGGGGGGGCGATGTCCAGGTTGTCAGTGCATCGGAGCATGGGGTATCTGTTGGCGGCATGGATCGCCATGAGCAACCTGCAATGCTTTCCCAGGGCCCAGGCGCAGGGAGACCGCAGCCAGGCACCTTCCGTTGCGGTTGGGCAGTCGATCGAATCGTGGTTCGAAAAAACCGTTTCCCAGCATGTAGATCTTTATCAGTGGCTCCACACGCATCCGGAAGTCTCTTTGCAGGAGAAAGAAACTGCAACGAAATTGGCCGAGGTATGGCGAGCTGCTGGACTGGATGTCACGCAGGGAGTCGGGGGGCATGGGATCGTTGGGATTCTGAAGAACGGGCCGGGCCCAGTGGTCATGCTTCGGACCGATCTGGACGCGCTGCCCGTTGAGGAACGCACCGGCCTGCCCTACGCATCGACCGCCAAAGTTGAACTTCCCGATGGAAGCCAAAGTGGTGTGATGCATGCCTGCGGGCACGATCTTCATATGACATGCGTCACGGCAGCCGGTCGATTCCTGGCGGATCATCGGGATGCTTGGTCGGGAACGCTGATGCTGATCGGGCAGCCTGCTGAGGAACGCGGTCTGGGGGCCAAAGCGATGCTAGACGATGGACTCTTTCAACGCTTTCCCAAGCCCGATTTTGCACTGGCCCTTCATGTCGAATCGGCGACTCCCGCCGGCACGGTATCGCTCCGATCCGGCTACATGCTGGCCAATGTCGACAGCGTCGATATCGTGGTTCGCGGAAAGGGAGGGCATGGAGCGGCTCCTGATACCACCGTCGACCCGATCGTGCAGGCGGCCGAATTGGTCTTGAGTCTGCAAGGCATCGTGGCTCGCGAAGTGAAACCCACCGAACCGGCCGTGGTGACCGTGGGGGCGATTCATGGTGGTACCAAACACAACATCATCGGCGAGACTTGCCAACTGCAACTGACGGTCCGCAGTTACTCTCAGGAGGTGCGAGATAAAGTGCTGGGAGCGATTCGGCGGCGTGCCGAAGGGATCGCCAAAGCATGGGGTGCGCCGCCTCCGGATATCTCGCTTTCGGAAGGAACCCCTGCGCTGAAAAACGATGAAGGGCTAACCGAGCGGATGCGAGCGATGCTGACGGCGATGCTTGGAAGCGATCGCGTGGTGCAGGCCGAGCAGGTGATGGGGGGAGAAGATTTCAGCCAGTATGGATTGGCTGGCGTTCCTATCAGCATGATCCGTTTGGGAGTGATTGCGCCCGAGCGACTGGCGAAGTACACCAAGCTGGGAGCCACCCCGCCAAGCTTGCATTCGCCGGAATTCTATCCCGATCTGGATGGGTCGCTGGCCACCGGGGTGCTGACTCTGTCGATCGGGGCTTTGGAGCTGATGCCACCAACTCGCTAGGGAAGCTGTTGCGGGTAACTTCGCCGGGCGAAGGGGAAGATGGAAACCAGTGGCTCGCGATGATCCAGAGAGCCATTGCCATCATCAGGATCGCGAAAAGACGCTGCAGGACTGGTGTAGGGAGTTGGTGAGCGATCGATTGACCTAGAAGAAGCCCCAGCACGCCCGCTCCGGAAAAAGGAATCGCTATTTCCCATGGGATGGTCTGGTCTGTGAGAAGCTGGCTGGAAACGAAACCGGAAAGACTCACTAGAGAGATCACCAGCAGGGAGGTGCCTACTGCCTTGGGGAGTGCCATGTTGCTGAACAGAATCAATGCCGGGACGATGACGAAACCTCCCCCGACTCCAAAGAGCCCGGAAAGAAAGCCAGTCAGTACGCCGACCAGGATCATCAGCAGAGCGCATCGGGTATGAAGCAGAAGGCGTCCCTGGGAATCGCGCTGGCAGGCTGGTCCATCATCGGTCGAGTGGGTTTGGAAATCGACTTCTGGTATGCCTCCTTGCCTCATCGACTGTCGTAGCATCCGCACCGCCACCACCAAAGTCAGCAGCGCGAAGCCGATCATCAGGACAAGTGGAGGCAGTTGCCGGGAAACCCAGTTGCCCAGAGGGGCGCCCAGCGCACCGGCGGTGGCAAAGAGCAGGCCGGTCGGTACCTCCACCTGCCCCACCCGAAAACGGTTCAGGAAGCCGACGATCGACGTGGTGCCGACTGCGATCAGCGAGATCAACACCGCTTGATCGGGCGGTAGCTGGAACCCGAAGACCAGCATCGGGACCGCCAGCACCGCACCTCCCCCACCTGTCAGTCCCAGCGACAGGCCGACCAGTGACCCCATCAGGAGACTGCTCAGGATCATCGACATCCACTCCACAAACGCGGTTTGGCCAACACCTTCAGGCTTGGTAAGACCGAACGGAAAGGCAGGAGAGCGAAAAAATGGAACCTAGCTAGCGAGAGCAGCTCGGGGATCCTGCTGAGCAGCTGGAAGGAGATCCTTCCACTGGCAACTGAGAAGCCTGCCACGCCTTGATGCCCCCTACCAGATCCATCAGCTTGGTCCGTCCCGATCTGGCCAGAAGGCTACATGCAATGGCTGACCGGTAACCTCCTTCGCAGTGGACCACCAGCAGCCTATCCTCCGGAAGCTCCCCGATCCGCTCGGCCAGGCCCGCAAGCGGAATGTGAAGACTTCCAGCCAGATGAGTTGCTGCGCGTTCGTTATCAGAACGGACATCGAGAACCAAAGGGGGCGGGGAAGATTCGAGCAGCCGGGCGAGTGCCGGTGCGGTGATCCTGTCGATGCTTTTCACCAGGTTCGGATGATTCTCCAGGGCGCTCATGCCACCCTCCAGATAGCCTGCGATATGGTCGAACCCGATACGTCCCAGTCGCATCACTGCCTCTGGTTCGTCCCCTGGTTCGGCGATCACCACGATGGGATGCTGGTGGTCCAGCAGCGACCCGCACCAAGTGGCGTACTTCCCCTGAAGGCCGATCTGGAGGGAGCCCGCCAGATGGGCACCTTCGAAGTCGACGGCTTCACGAACATCGAGGAGCTGAGCTCCCTTTTGCTGGGCTTCCAAAACCTCCTCGACCGACATTTTGCGCAAAGACTTCTGCATGTTGGCATCCAGATCCGTCCGCTCTTTCCTATTCAGGATGGCGTCGTAAACAAAATAATCGGGTGCTTCCGGCTGGTCTGCAGTCACCAGAGCCTTGAATGCCTCCAGCGACATTGGCTGCATCGCGTAATTGAATTTCTTCTGCTCGCCAATCGTCGATACCGTCTCCTTGCTGAGGTTCTTTCCGCACATCGATCCGGCGCCGTGAGCTGGATAGACCAAAGTGGTATCGGGGAGCTTGCGGAGTCGATCGATCGAAGCGTAGAGCATTTCGGCCAACTCATCGGCGGTGACGCCCACGGAGGCCAGCAGATCGGGGCGACCGACATCGCCGATGAACAGCGTGTCGCCGGTGAGCACCGCGTAGGGCTGAGAGTCGGAGTGTTGGGGGCTGAAGACCAGAAGCGAGATGCCTTCAGGCGTGTGTCCTGGAGTCTCCAGGATCTTCAGGCGGACCTGTCCAAGAGGCAGCGTCTGCCCGTCGGTCGCCGCGAGGAATTCAAATTCGGCTTGCGCCCTAGATCCAAGAACTATCGTCGCGCCGGCACGGTTTCTTAGTTCGATATGACCCGCAAGGAAGTCAGCATGGAAATGGGTGAGGATCACGTAGCGAATCGTCAGATGGTGTTCTTTGGCATCGGCAAGGTACCGATCGATGTCGCGCTGCGGATCGACGATGGCGGCTTCGCCTGTCGATTCATCGCCGATCAGGTAGGACGCGTGCGCCAGGCAGCCAAGGTAGTACTGTTTGAGAATCATCATGAGGACCCTTGGAACTTGTGTGATTGTTCAAGCCGACCAAGCAGCAAGCGGTCGAATTAGGAGGTGCGGCACGTTTCGGCTCGTGCCCGATTCCAGGGCATTCGAGCCAGCATCATCCCCATGGCGCAGGAGTCGGTAACACCTGCGAAGATCAGGCCCGATCCGATAAAGGCGGGAAGAACGATCCAGTAGTGATGGACGAATGCGGTCAGAAGCGACCCAGTAAGGACCAGAAGTCCGGCAGCGATCCGGACCTGACGTTCCAGCGACATCGTCTTTGCGCCCCGTTGTACTGGCAGTCCAGCCTGATCCCAACCCATCGTGCCCCCTTCGACATTGACGACGTTGGTGAATCCCGCTTGGGCGATCTTCTCGCACGCCTGTTTGGCGCGATTCCCCGAGCGGCAGATCAGGTAAAGCGGTTGGCTGGAACCCATGCGTGCTGAAACCAGAGAGCTGGCGGGAAGTTGATCAAGTGGAATGTTCTTCGCGCAGGAGACGTGGACCTCCTGGTACTCTGCCGGAGTTCGCACATCGATCAGCTCGATCGACTCCCCAGCCAGGATTTTTTCATGAAGCTGTTTCGGAGAAATGGTAGCGATCGCCATCGACTGATCCTTTCCGATAGAGGAAGACAGACTCTTGAGCCCGGTCCAATAGCCGCACCGGAGTGCTTCTTCTGTATCAACATATCGGAATGTAGCGATATGTCAATTAGTGAAGTTGCCAAAAATTTCTGGTACGTTCTTCTAAAGAGCGGCGTGGAGAGTCGGGTGGACGGGCCCCATAGCGAAATGGCGGGGGAGTGGCAGCTTGCAGTTCGAACGATGGTGGAATAGGACAGAGGTTCGATTCGCCAAGTCGGTGGGTCGGTTGGGCGAGAGTCACCAGAAGCGACGCGAGGGTGCCGCGAGGCAATTGCGGAAGATTCCTAAGTGGTAAGGGGACGAGCCTTCTGGCGACCTTCCTAGGGCGATTCCCAACGAATGAAGTCGAAGAGACCGCTAACCACAGATCGTGGCAAATGGACCGAGAAGAGCGGATGCCGTAATAGGTGAATGAAAAACGGCAACCTGCCACCAGAGGGTTGCAGACTGCCGTTTCGAAAGCGATTGGTTTCTCGGAAACGCCCGATCCCGTCGATTTAGCGGCCGCCGGGAATTCCAGGGCCAGCCGGTGCGCCTCCCCCTCCCTGCCCTGGAAATCCGCCTGGGCGTCCTGGCGCACCTCCAGGTCCGCCTCCACCTGGGCCACCCGGAGCGCCTGGAAACCCACCAGGCCCAGGGAAGCCACCCAGGCCGCCCGGTCCGCCGGGGCCGCCCGGGAATCCACCAGGGCCTCCAGGGAATCCACCGGGACCGCCTGGAATACCGCCGGCGCCTCCCATCCCTTGCATCGCCATCTGGGAAAGTTCGGCGATAATCTGGTCGAACTCCTGCTGGCTGGAAGCTTGCTGCAACCGGCCGATCGTTGGGATCACCAGCAACGCCACCACACCCGACACCTGTTGGCTCATCTGCTTGGCCTGTTCGGGAGTGATCTGTTGCAGCGCCTTCTGCCCTTCACCGATCATCGTCTGCCATTGTTCGGCCATCGGCTGGGGGATCCATCGCCCTTGGACCTGGGACAGTTCCATCGACGTTTCAGGTTGGCCAGGACCGGAAAGGTGAAGCATGGGGCGACCGGTGACTTCTTCGGAAACGCGGTGCTGGACGCTGCTGGTGGTCAGTGCCAAGGCCAGTTGGGAATCAGAAGGAAGCGAACCCTTGAGGCTATCCATCTTATTGGTGATGTTGTTCAGGTACCGTCCAGCCAGTTCTCTGGTGGGGAGCTTTTTCCACTGGGCGGGATCCAGCAGGAGATCGTCCATGTAGGCTTCCATCATCGTTACCCACGGATCGTAGAAGTTCTTCATCTCTTCAAATCCGATGGGGGACATCTGCGCCATCGCCCCTTTGAGCATCTCGCTGCCCAGGATGAAATCCTTCTTGGTCCGCAGCAGCTTGATGATGGAGTTGCGTACGTTGCGAACCGTTTTGAAGAGACTGGGGTCCAGCTTCTCTGACGCCAGCTTTAGCAAACCTTCTGCATCCTGTTGGTAGCTGGGGGGCATGGCATCCCAAAGAGCGATCGGATTCGGTTTGTTCAGCTCGGCGAAGAGCAAATCCATCGCCTGCTCGGCGGACATCGAATCGGTGAAGGCCACTGGATCGGGGAGATCGATCGGTTCCAACGGCGCGGCCGATCCACCGGCTTTCGGTGGATTCTTGGGTTCGACCTTGGTGGGCGCCTTGGCGGCCATTTTGGCTGCATCTTTTGCCTGCTGCTGGCTTTCCGAATTCAGCCGACTCATAGGAACCTTCACTTCGGTTCCGTCGGTCTTCTTGAGCACCACCTGGGTGCCATCCAGGCGAATGAATTCTGCCTGCAGTGATTTTCCTTCGGTGCTCTTCCAAGTGAGGGTCGCTTGCTGTGCGAGCGACACGGAGGAGAGGAACGCCGCCCATCCCATCATCGCGAGCGTTCGAATGGAAAAGTGATTGCACATTGCCTGTACCTCATAAAGCCAGGAAATCAGGAGCCCGCGACGCTTGGGTGGGGATACTGGATCGAGAATTAAACTAGATCGGCACCACCTTGCCCATTCTGGTGGTCCAGTTGGTGGATCTTGCCTTCCGATCGATGAACCGCACGGGAAAACCAACCAGTCACCAGAGACTGATTGTAGCCAGCCCGGCTTCGTTCTCGGCACGGCGATCTTGGAGCTTTCCTTGAAATTGGAACGAAAAATCGATGCGGATAGCCCTGGTGCAGGGTGTCGAAGGGATGGGATGGAGCGATTGCAGCTACGATCTTTTTCAGGAAGTCCCTCTCGGCAAGCCGTCGGCTTTGGTTTTTGTTGACCTTTGGGGGGGCGATCCTAGAATACGGCAGGTCGTTTTCGGTCGCGGGGTGTGCTGGATCCTGTCGGTCGACAGGCGAGGCGGGGTGGTGCTTCGGTTTTGAAGAGTAGAAGTTAGCAAGGTAAGGATGGTGGTCGATGGCCAAACGCTGGTTGGCGGCACTGCCGGTCTTCAATGAAGTGGGAGCTGTTGGCGGGGTGCTGGACGAAGTGCGCCGCTACGCAAATCATATCTTGACCGTCGATGATGGATCGACCGATGGTACCTCTGAATTGCTCGACGCACGCGACGATATCATCGTTGTGCGTCATGCGATCAACCGAGGCTATGGGGCGGCGTTGCAGACAGCATTTCAGTTTGCGATCGATGAGGGATTCGACTTCGTCGTGACGCTCGATTGCGATGGGCAGCACCAGCCCAAGCGGATTCCGAGGTTCATCGCTGCCTGCCGAGACGTCGACATGGTTTCGGGGAGCCGTTATCTGAAGAAGTATCCCGGCGACGATGAAGCGCCGCCGGAGCGGATGTTTATCAACAAAACGATCACCGCCGAGATCAACCATCGCCTAGGCCTGTCGTTGACCGATGCCTTCTGTGGATTCAAAGCGTATCGCGTCGCCTCGCTGAAGCAACTGGAAATCCAGGACACTGGCTATGCGATGCCGTTGGAACTGTGGGCCCAGGCTGCCATGCTGGGGATGCGGATTCTCGAGATCCCCGTCCCTCGACTTTATCTCGATCTGAAGAGGTCGTTTGGTGGAGCTTTGGATCATGCAGAGACTCGCTTGAACCACTATCGCGCGGTCTTGGATCGCAGCATCCAGCAGATGGAACAGCGAGGGTACTCCCTGGAAGCGGCTAGAACGCATTCCCAGGCTACCTGAACCCTTTCCTTCGTCAGGAATGCTGGGCTGACAAAGCCGCACCCCGCACGTTCTTGCAACGAAGCATTGCCTGCACTTCCGGCTTGGCTCACAATGTCCAATCGTGCCCATCTGCTCAATCCATGATGGAGCGGTGCTTGGTGCGAGCCTTCGGCAGGGTGATTTCCGTGCATCCTGGCGGGCTATTACCTTTGGCGTATCAGGCCACCGAGAAGTTCGGGAGAGTGGTTTGTCTGAGTTGTATCCTGCCTACCGAGCCCCCGCCGCGGACGGTCAACGGTTTCACCATCCGCCGATCGAGCAGTGGCGGCAATGCCTGGAGAATCAGGTAACTCGAAAGCTTCCCTCCGGTGGGCCGCTTGGTGACTTGCGGCAATTTCAAAAGCAGGTTCGTCAAGAGGCGATCCCCCTGCTGGAACGTTACACCGGAGTCGTTTCCAAGACGCCGCCCTTTCCCAGCGAAGGGGAGACACCTTGGATTGGTTCGGGGCATCAACCGGAACTCTATCATCCGGGGGTGTGGTACAAGAACTTCGTTGCGGAACGGTTGGCTAGGCGAAGTGGGGCGATCGCCGTTCATATCGTCGTCGATACCGACGCCTGTCGGCATTTCCATTTGAAGGTTCCCTCGCTGGGGGAGCGCCGTGGGGAATTGCGATTGGAACTGGAGGCATGGGATCGGCAGAGAGCTGCCATGCCTTGGGAGTTGCTGGCGTGCGTCGACTGGCAACTGGCCGAATCGTTTGCATCG
>Ga0315908_10003312_pt1 | contig 11651 bp, 9 predicted proteins | sample LakEriMetagenome_12_FD_203520 | JGI IMG/M metagenome (GOLD analysis project Ga0315908, IMG submission 203520) | Freshwater fungal communities from buoy surface, Lake Erie, Ohio, United States - Buoy 4 MA124 | ecosystem: Environmental > Aquatic > Freshwater > Lake > Lake biofilm | place: USA...
ATAATAATTATCATTTGAATTTTTATCCTGCTTATAATGAGTTATTGCCAACATAAACATTTCCTTCAATAACATTTCTTGTAATTTATTCGACAGGAGGTCTTACAATGTTAAGTTTATTGTTTAAAACCATTAAAGGATTTTCTTTTTTCATTACATCATCATTCAATGATATTCCATCCAAATATTATTTCAATAGACTTTTCAATAACAAATTGTCTTTTTACAAAGCTTCTTTCTATTTTTAAATTGCTAATTTATCTAATAACACTTTATTGAATCTTTTATAAAATTAATCTAAATAACTATATTCTTAATACTAATCTGATGATATTTCTATTAATCAATAAATTAATTATAACATATTATTGATTAAATTTTTATTTTATAATTTAATAAAATACCTTCAAAAATTTATTTAAATTCTTCTGGAATTTCTCCTTGCTCAATTGTACTTTCATAAAAAGGTAAAACTTTTTCTTTTTCAGTTTCTAGTCTTCTACAAAGTTCAGCAGTTTTCAATATTTTTTCTCCTAGATCTCCTAACTCAGTTAACTTTTAAACTGCATTTCTAGAATTATTTACTAATTCAATTAATTTCTTATTTTCTTCTTCTCTAAATTTCTTCATTTTTAATTTCAAATCTCAATAATTTTTTTGAATGTTATCTTTTTCTTTTGTTAAGGCAAAGTTTCTGGCAAAACATTCTTTTTTATGTTATTAAATTCTTAATTGCATTAAAGAAATATGTGATCTTTTAATTGCTATTTTTCTTTCTAATTAGTCTATACTTTTTGTTAATTCTTAATTTCTGGTAAATAAGTCAATATGATCATTTGATTTTTCTTAAGTATCAGATTAATATTTTGAATGCAATTATTCTAAACTATTTAATTACATTGTTTATTTTGCATCTAAATTCAAATTTATATTTTAAGTATCTTCAATATTTTTGTTACGTGTTTCTTCTCTTAATCTATTTAAATATTATAATCAATAATAATAATCAAATAAAATATAAATATTTATTAACTATTATTATTTTAATATGATAATATGATAATATGATAATATGATAATATGATGATATGATAATATGATAATATGATAATATGATAATATGATAATATGATAATATGATAATATGATAATATGGTAATATGGTAATATGATAATATGATAATAAATTACGATTAGAATTCATTTTTAGCATCATCACACTTACGAGCGTTTTCTTCATTGATGGTATCGATCATGTCTTCTAACTCTTTGATTTTATTTTTATGATTGATTTCCATTTCCTTTTTTTCCATGACAAATTCTTCCTCCAAAATAATAAGATCACGATTAAATTCTTCATTAAGTCCTCTCAATCTTGCTTCTTACAACTAATCCAAATGTTCGCTATGAATCAAATGATTTCTTAAAGCCATGTAATATTAATCATCTGCTTCATCCAAATTCTTATCCAACATTTAAATAAAAGCTTCTTTTGAATCCAATTCTCTTTGATTGTTTTAACTCACTATTTCTAATTCATTTTTTAATTAATCAGTCTTTGCCATTCTCATTATTTTCCTCCAATAAGTCATTAATTTCTTCTGATTATAATTCACTATTTTTTATTCTTCTGAAAATCTCATTTTCAAATTTTCTCTTCTTATTTTTGCTAATTAATTCTACATATCAAATTCTTCTTATGTTTTACAAATATTTCTAAACTTTTAGTTTTTCCTCTATTCTGCACCACCTGGCTATTATTTTATTATAATTTTTATATCTTACTTTAGTACTTCTTCCTTTTAATGTTTTACCTAGTAATACCATACTTATATTTATTATAATATATATTTAAACAACTATATTTCAATTAATTTTTTATCTATTATTAATTGACTATATTTTAAGTTTAACTTATTTTTTTTTATTTTTTTAGTTACAAAAAATTTTTTATTTATAAAATAATTATGTATTTAATTAAAACAATTATTTAAAAAAATTTTAAATCCGTAAAAAAAAAAATTGTATGAAATAATAAATATTATATAATATTCAAAATATATTAGGATATTTAAATATTATAGTTAAGATATAAAATAAATATAAATTAGCAATATATAATTAATAATTATTTGAAAAGAAATGGAGGATAAAAAGCTATTTTGTCATAGTTGTCATTAATAAAACGCAACATATCATTGTAAAACATGTTTTAATAACTACTATCTAAATGGAGGTTGAATTTTTATTTATTGTTTAAAATGCTTCAATTATCATCACAAAGAAGATGATTTTCACATTAAAATATTCATAATCAAAGGTAAAATTATTTTTAATTAATTTCAGATAGAAGTTCAGATTTAACTAGAACGAGATTCCAAAATAGTTCCTTTATATCATACTAAAACTCTATAAAAAAAAACAGTAAAAATAGTATGATAAAATCTAAATATATGAGTAGTTATAATTTGAATAATGAGGAAAATAACTTTAAATTCCTTTAAAATTAATCTCAACTAACACTTCAAAAAAGTTAATCAATTCTAATTTAAAGTGAAAAACTAGATGAAAAGTGTAGAAAATAATCAAAGCTATTATAAAATATTTAGTCTATCTTGAACTAAAATAATAATAATCTATAAAACAGATAATCAAAAAGTTTTATGATTTAATCAACTAATCATAATAATAATTATAGTGAATCTTTATTGAAATCAAGATTAACTTGTCATTAAAAATAATAATCAATGTTAAATTACTAAATGTCTAACATTTAAACAGCTTTTAAAAAATCTAATATTTGAACTAATTCTTATTAAGATTAAGATGAGGAGTTATTTAAAGAATTGTTATGCACTGATAATCAACAAAAAAAGAATGATGATAGAACTGAAATAATTTAAGAATTTAGTAATATAATAAATGATTAAGTAATGAATAAAATTCAACCATTACAAGAAAGTATTAATTAACTTACTTAATAATTATATATTTCTAATAACTAAAAATAATAACTAAAAAATAAATAGTCTATAGATAATTAAATAATATTTAACTAAATATCAAATGATTCTATAAAATAATAGGATTTAAACTCAAAAAATAGTAAAAAATTTTAAAATGACAATATAAAAAAAATAAAATATTAAAATTTAGTTTAAAAAATTGTAAAAATATTTAATAAATAAAATAATTTTTTATTATTTTTTAGATAAATAATCAAAATCAAGATTAAAGCAAATAAAAGATTAATTTACTTACTAACAATCTATAAAATGTAGAAGTATAATATAAAGATAAAATTGAAAAATTAAATTCATTTATTGATTAATAATAAAATGTTTTGAAAATTTAAGAAAAATAGTGAATTTAAGATTAATAGAATCTTGATTTATAGAAAAAAAAAAGGTCTGATTTGTTTAATTAAATAAGCTAAGTTTTCTCAAGTTTTAATAAAGAAGTAACTAATTTTTATTTATAATAGAAATAATTAATCTTAGAGGAAAATGCTTAGTTAAATAGCTTAATAAATAAACAATAACTTTAATAAAAAATTTAATAATAATAATAAAAAACTTAATAATGATTTTTTCATTATCTATATATTATTACTATAATTTAATAATTTATTGAAATATAATGAATAATTAATTAAATTAGTTAATAATAAAAAGTGAAAATTTATAAACAAATTCAAATCACAATTTATAAAGCTAAATAAGAAAAAATATTGAAACGGAAGAAAAGATTATATTTCTTCTTGAATAAGAATTGATTAGACTTTAAGTATTTTTTTATCTTAAAATAAAGTCTGAAGAAAATCACTTAAGATAAAAATTAGAAACAAAACAAGAAAATGATAATAATCATAATAGATTAAAACAGCAAAATGAAATAGAAAAGGAAATAAGAAAAGGAAATATGAATTAACATTAAAAAATATAATGATTTTTTTTATAATAAATGCATAAAATATTAAAAAAAGTATATAATAATTGTAGATTGATATATATACAATAATTAAATCCGTTAACTCAAAGTTATATTGTTATATTATAAAAACGTGAGATGATTAGCACTTTGCAATAAGATGAATATTAGCTTTTTGGTTTTTAGTAAATGATGGAGTAAAATATAGGCAATATTTTCCCTCTGCAAAGTATAGAAAGTCAAAATAGGAGTTTAAACATTCCTAATAATTATTTTAATAATTTGATAATGACTTGTATAAAAGATAAAACTGTAACAGGAAATGCAAATAATAGTTAAATATTTGATAAGGAAAATAATACAACAGGTAAAAAAACAGTGATAGATAAGACAAAATTTAAAACGGAGATGTGCAAGAATTGGATTGAAAAGCAGCAATGTAATTATGGAGATAAATGCAAATTTGCTCATGGAAAGTAAGAGTTAAATGAAAAAGTAATATAAGAAAAGGAGAAATACAAGTCTAAAAAATGTTAATCCTTTTATTCAAAAGGGTATTGCCTTTATGGAGTGAAATGTCTGTTTAAACATGAAGATAGGAAATTGTGTGAAATTTTAAATCTGGAGGGAGAAAATGTGAAACCAATAATAAAAGAACAGATAGTTTAAATAAGGAAAAACTCAACTTATTAACATCTTTTACATGACCAAAATTTAGAGTAAAACATTCCAGACCTAAATCTTTAAAACGATTTAAACGAATACATCAAAACAAAAATCGGAGACAGTATCAGAAAGAAGCTAAATATCTTCAAAGATATTAAAAACAAAGATAATGGTTATTAATCTGATATGAACATGAACTGCATAAAAAAACTAATTTTCTGATCTACTATTTATTTATTTATTATTATTAAATTTAATAAGTATCATGATGAATGTTTATTGTTAGGATCATGAAGATATTAGTGAAAGAGTGACTGAACTGCATGTTCACATGGTTGATCGAGAAAGACAGGGAGGAAGGGAATGACTGCTAATCCAGCAATAGTGGGTCCCCATTTCTAGAATCTGTTTATCTTCTTAGTAATTTTTTGGAATAAATGGACTTAAGAGTGAATGAGGAAGGCAGGAATCATCATACTGGCGATGACTTAGAAAGTAAGTCTCTCAGCCATCACTAACTTCACTTTCCCTTAATCACTTCCTCTGTCCTTCTCCTTCTTCCCCTCATAACACACATCTCCTATTACATATATCCAACTTATCCCGTAACTAGCTCTCACTACTGATTAAGACACCACAGGTCGGAAAGCCTCTCCTAAATCACTAGTAAATGCCAAGTATCGAGACATTCTCAAAATCAATCTGCTATATGCTGCATATCTACCTATCGAGTCTGTTGTTTTAATATCTTAACTTAATTTCACTGTATCTATTTACTTTGTAGTTTCACTCATTTTTATTATATATATATTACAATATTTTAATTAATCTTATTATTATATTTATTATTACCAATATTATTACCAATATATTATTATTTACAGTTTATAAATTCAAAATATGAAGATATTATTCAATTTATTTTTAAGTTTTGTTTTTATTAACATAATTTTTACTAGATCATCCTCAAGATCCTCATCAAGAAGTAGAAGTAGTAGTAATTCAAAGAATGCTGATTATAAGTTTATTCATTATTGTTAGTGCAATCAAACATCAAATAATTAATAATATTGTTAACAATGGTAATGCGATTTAAATATAGAAATTAAATCTTGTTTATCAAAAAATAACTAATTAATTTTAACTAATGGAAAAAAAAAGTTTTTAAATGAAACACAATTAGGTGATCAATTTTATAATAGGAATAATGAAGTAGATTAAATAATAGGTTTTTTACACAAGGATGATAATTTAAATACATAATTTTTAAAAATAGAGACTGATGATAATAAATTTATTGAAATTAGTTAACATCACATGTTAAATATAAATGGAACTTTTAAATTTGCCAATAAAGCATTTATAGGAGATTGTTTAATAGGTTTAAATAAAAATTCCACTATAATAAAAATAAACAAAGTTTATGAAAAAGGAGTGTATAGTCCTTTAACTTAAAATGGATATATTTTAATAAACGATATTTTAGTTTCTAATTACAGTTATATCGAGAATCATAATATTGTTCATAGCTGGTTTAAATTCTATTTTTCATTTTTAGTTAAATTATTGAGTATTGACTAATTCATAGATTTCTCAAAACTTTTATTTGAATAATTATGATAAATAAATATAAAATAAATAAAATAAAAATAAAAAATTATGCAAATTTATAATAAAAATAAAAATATAAAGATATGGCAAAATAGTTTTAAGAGATAAAGACAATTTTAGGTAAAAACATAAAAGTATTAATACGTAATAAATCAGACTTAAGAAGTGAGTTTTTGGCTCCTTTGATAATAATGATAGTGCTAGGAGCTCAAAGGATAATAGCAAAGACAGCTTTCTTGGTACTTTGTCCGATTTTGCTACCAATTGGGATTAACTCTCTTTATAGGAAGTTGATAGTGACGATGGTGAGTGAAAAGTCAGAGAAGTTCCGAGAAACATAGAAAATAATAGGCCTAAGCAATTCAGGATACTTGTAGGGGTGGATGATATTCTTTTAACTAAGATCGGTGATAATTTCAGTGATATTTTCAATAGGACTAATCATCTGTGGAGATTGTTTTTAGAACGTCAGTCTCTATCAAATAATAATTGTCTATGTGCTCAGCAATTTCAGTTGCATCACCTTCAACTTTGTCCTCACCTCTTTCTTTCAAGTTCCTTAATTCGCATGTGAACTCTGTGCTCTCCTCCAAATCTTCTTCCCCTTTATTCCTCTCTTCATCAATAATAATACCAATGCTTTCTTTTTATATCTTATGAGTCTTCTCCCTCAAGCTGGTCTTTCTTTAGCAGTAATGAGTGAAACCAATACAGATATAAGAATTGCTTAAAACTTTACTCCTCTTCAAGCCATCTATGTTCAAATTTTTAACAATCTTTTCTATTTAATATTATTTTTTTATTTTGATTAAGTCATTCCTAACGAATTTGGAATAAGAAAACATCCTTTATTTTTCATCAAAGATATTTTTAAATCTAATTAAAGGAAAACAAAAGAATAATTATCCCAAAAATTACTAAATGAAGATAATAATGACAATAATATTTTGATTTAAAGTGATAATGAAACATGTAGTGCAAAATTTTATGAAAAGATTCCTGAAGATTGGAAGGCAACAATAGAAATAAGAAATTTAAACAAATAATTTGGAGACTTCAAAGCAGTGAACAATATTTCATTTAACTTATACTAATCGAAAATACTTTGCTTATTAGGTCATAATGGTGCAGGTAAAACAACAACAATATCATTACTAACAGGACTTATAAGTAAAAGTAGTGGAGATGTAAAGATATATGGGATGGATTTGAATGAAGATATAGACTTAATAAGAAAATACACAGGATTATGTAGTTAAAAGGATATTTTATATGATAATCTGACAGTAGAAGAACATCTGAGATTTGTGGGACAGATCAAACAAGTTGAAGAGAAAGATTTGTAGAAGGAAGTAGAAGAGATTCTTAGTAAATGCAACTTAGTGTCTGAGAGGGATAAAGCGGCAGGAATATTATCAGGAGGGTTCAAAAGGAAACTATCATTAGGAATGAGTCTGATAGGTGGTAGTAAGATAGTATATTTAGATGAACCTACTAGTGGCTTAGACCCTGTCAGTAGATAGGCTATATGGGACATCCTTGAACAAATTAGGAATGAAAATAGAACCATCATTCTTACGACTCACTTTCTAGATGAAGCTGATAAGTTAGCCGATAGAATATCCATCATGAGTAGAGGCCAGCTGTTGTGTATGGGAACCAGTGCCTTTATTAAAAAAAATTTTGGAGAAGGTATTAATATATTCACATTCATTTACAAAATTCACTAATTCATATATTCAAATTATTATTAAAATGTATTCTTTAAGGCTATCAACTTATTTTAAGTCCAAAATAATCATCAACTGATTTAAATCTATATTAAAAACAAATCAATTAGGTAAATATATTTCAATTTTATATAATAGGTGACAGAATACTTGAATAAAGAAGTGAAGCAGGTTAAAAAGATAGAATAACAATATTTAAACTAACATGCTTTCTTATTGCCTTTCGAATGTCAATAATAATTTGGAGATGTGAGTAAATTTATTGAAAGTCTAAGCATGGTGTAGTTCGGATTTACTCTGAACACTCTGGAAGACGCGTTTATTAAAATAGGTTAGGAGGAAGACAAGTATTTCGATAGTGAAGTGAACCGTAACAATCACAACTTTTTGAATATAAATAATGTAAATGAAATGCCAAAGTGTTTGGAGAGAGAAACTCAATAGATTTTCTCTTATTAATTTACTGCTCTGTTCTTAAGAAAAGTTTATATCACTTATAGAGACTGGACTCTTTTACTATCATATTCATTCCCTATGGTACTAGCAATCTTAGGAGTGGTAAGCTGCAAAGTGTTAGAGAAGTAAATTAAAGAGAAGAATACATTACAACTAGTGTAAAGCATAGTTTTCAATAATGTGTTGGGATTTGCATTCTGTCTTAACACAAGCATCTTTGTGTCAACAACTGTAATGGAGAGAGAGAATAAACTGAAATATGCATTGAATGTGATGGGATGCAAGATAAAAGCATATTGGTTAGCAACCCTCTGTTTTGATTACATCATGTACATGATTTCAGTTTTCATTCTAGTAATCGTAATGGAATCAGAATAATTAGCTTTCATTACTGTCAATATTGATAAATTCTTCCTCTCAATGGCTCTATATGGACTTAACATCACCACTCTCTCCTACTCTTGTGGATTCCTTTTCCAAAAGAAGAATTCTGCTGTTAAACTCTATCCTATTCTACTCTATGTTGGCTTTTATTCCATACCATGGGCGTGTGTTAATGGATTCAGTAATGTCAGTCTTACTGCCGCTTAATTCTGCGAAGTATTCTTTATAATACTTAGTCCTCCATTTGCATGGAGTAGGTCTTTAATTGTTTTTTATTAAGATGCTAAAAACCTGTTAAAACCAAAACCTTTAATTTATGATTACTGGTGTCTTATATCTATTATGGCTCTTTAAACTATCTTCTTCTTTATTCTTACTATGTATTTAGACTACAGAAACTAAACTGTCAAAAAGTAAGATGTTAAAAAACTAGTGAACAATAATTAAGATTCATCTTAAATAAGTTAAAACTTATCAGAAAGTATATTGATGTAGGAGTAAAAAGATATAGATAATGAGACTTAAAAGGTAATAAATAATAAGGCTAAGAACAAGATATCAATGTAAGAAGTATACAAAACATACTAAAATGGATTTTAGGCATTGAAGGGTATCAGTTTCTGCGTTGAATAGAATTAGATAATGGGTCTATTAGGTCCGAATGGAGCAGGTAAATCTACCTCTTTTAACATCGTAACAAGTGCGGAGAATGTGACATCAGGAGAAGTGTTGCTTAAAGAATAAAGGATAATATCATAGAGTTAAGGAGTGTTTAAAGATGTAGGAATCTGTGCTTAGACAGATTGCATATGGGAAAACCTGACTCCGGTGGAACACTTATACTTGTTTGGGAGATTAAAGGGTCTATGGGGAGAGGAGCTAAAATAGGCAGTGGACTACTTTATATCCACAATGCAACTAACCAACTATATCAACACAAAGGCTAAGAACTTATCTGGAGGTAATAAGAGGAAACTTTGTGTTAGTAATGCTCTTATAGGTGCTCCTGATTTGTTATTCTTTGATGAACCTAGCACTGGTCTAGATCCTATTGCCAAAAGGTTCTTATGGAACTCTCTAAAGCAGAATCTAGACAAAAAAAAATCCTCTATTGTCCTTACCACTCACTCTATGGAAGAGGCAGAGTACTTATGTTATAAAATTGCCATCCTCATCAATGGAAAGTTCATCTGCTTTGGCACTCTTTAGGATCTCAAAAATAAATATGGAAGAGGTTTCACTCTTTAAGTTAAAACTACTTAAATCTAATAAACTCTTAAAGCTATTCATTCTAAGTTTAATACTGTCAAATAATTGCCAGGAGACAAAGAAAACTATTATCAAATTTAGGTCTAAGATCATTCTTTTCTTTATTCTACTCTCTTCAATCTCCTTTAGTCTCTTCTTCATCAGCAAATTATTCAAGATTACTCTTTATCTTAAAGTTCATTGGAATAAATCTTTATCTATTTCTCTAAATTTTAATAACAGAAAGATGAATGATCATTAAAAAATTATATTTATATTATTATTATAATTTTCAATAAATAATATATATAAATAATATCTATTTATTATTAAATGTTAGCCAGAACTCTTATTTAAAACATATAAAAATTGCAATTTTTGAATAAAGTAAACAGATATAAATTTCACACAAGCAAAAGAATGATGAGAGGAGACGATTTATATGGTAAAAATAAAAATAGAAGATAAATAAAGGATAAAATAAATAAATAATAAATAATAATATAAATGATAATATAGATGATAAAATGATTTTATATAAATAAATAGATATATTAGGAGTAAATAAACAATCAGACCAAAATGAAATAAAGAAATCATATTACAAACTAGCTTAACAATATCATCCTGATAAAAACCCATCAGAAGAAGCTAAGATAAAGTTCTAGAAAATAAGAGAAGCTTATGATACATTAGGAGATGAACAGAAAAGAAGAACATATGATACAACAGGAATAAAAGATGGAGAATAAGGAGCAGATCCATTTGGAGGGTTTGGAGGATTCTGGCAAAACGGTGCTTAATCTGGCAGAAGAGGATTCGATGAAGAAATATTTGAAGATTTTGCACAATTTTTCAATATGGATGGACAATAGAGATCTAGAAATGTAAGAGGAGCAGATATTATTATGAATGTAGAAATATCATTCATGGAATCTGTTAATGGTATTAAGAAAGATGTTGTTTTTGAAAAGAGAGGAGTTTGTAAAGCTTGTTCAGGAAGCAAGTGCAAATCTGGAACTGCACCAACTAAGTGTGCTGGCTGTGGAGGAAAAGGTACTGTCAATTTCAGGCAGGGTAATAATATTATCATATGCTCTTTAATATAATAAAATATAATAAACATAATGCATGATAGGACCAATGACAATCCAAATGTCTTGCAGCAAGTGTAAAGGACTAGGGAGCACAATTAAGACTCCTTGTCCTACTTGTAAGGGATCAGGAATAGGGAATGAGAAGGTAACAGAAACGGTCAATGTTCCCAAAGGGATCAGCAATGGACAGAACTTGAGAATATCTTAAAAAGGAAGTGAAAGTGATAAGGGAGGACCAGCTGGAGATTTAGTATTGAAGATTGTCGTACTTGATGATCCTTACTTCAAAAGGGACAACTTTGATGTTATTACTGATCATCATATCACTATTTCTCAGGCTGTATTGGGATTCACCTCTAGGATCAAAACTTTATATGGAGAAAGAGAAATCTCCATCAAGCCAGGCACTCAACATGGTACTAAATATAGATTGTCAGGATAAGTATATTAAAATATATTATCATTATATTTATTTTATAATTATTAATTTCACAATAATAATAATAATAATAATATATTCAGATTAATT
>Ga0315908_10003313_pt1 | contig 11650 bp, 8 predicted proteins | sample LakEriMetagenome_12_FD_203520 | JGI IMG/M metagenome (GOLD analysis project Ga0315908, IMG submission 203520) | Freshwater fungal communities from buoy surface, Lake Erie, Ohio, United States - Buoy 4 MA124 | ecosystem: Environmental > Aquatic > Freshwater > Lake > Lake biofilm | place: USA...
GAAGAGGGTGAACATGTGCCGATCATCGAGGCTGAAGGGCGCACTTATCCGGTGGAGGAATTGTTCCTGCCGCCCGATAGAGAGGAAGAGCTGCCGCAACATGTCGTGCGAGCTGTCGACTGGCTTTCGGCGGAGGATCCTCAGGGTGATGTGCTGGTTTTTCTGCCCGGCGAAAAAGAGATCCGTGAATGTGCGGATGCCTTGGAAGGTCGACGTTATTTTCGCACCGAGATACTGCCGTTGTTCGCGCGGCTCAGCATGGCAGATCAACAGAGGGTTTTTGTGCCGGGTGGTCTGCGGCGGGTAATCCTTGCAACGAATGTGGCGGAAACCTCCTTGACCATTCCTCGCATCTCCAGCGTGGTGGATTGTGGATTAGCACGGGTGAGCCGCTGGAGTCCCGCGCGCGGTGTCCAGCGATTGCAGGTTGAACCAGTGAGTCGGGCAAGTGCGCGGCAGCGCAAAGGACGCTGCGGCAGGGTGAAAGAGGGGATATGTGTGCGGCTGTACGATGAAGATGATCTCGCGGATCGCGAGGAATTCACCGACCCTGAAATTCGTCGCAGTTCCCTTGCCGGCGTAATCTTGAGGATGATTTCACTCGGTTTGCCGGACATCGACGAGTTTCCCCTGATTGATCCACCTTCACCGAAAGCGGTGTCGGAAGGATATCGCACTCTTCGCGAAGTCGGGGCGCTGACCAAGGATCGTCGTTTGACCGAAGCCGGAAAGCACATGGCGCGCATGCCGGTGGATCCTCGTTTGGCACGCATGTTGTTAGAAGCGCATCACGAAAAATGCCTGCATGAGGTATTGCCTGTGATTGCATCGCTGGAAAGCAGCGACCCCCGCGAACGACCTGCTGAAAAACTCAGGGAAGCGGATGCCGCACACACCCGCTGGAAGGTGGCGCATTCAGACTTTCTCTCCATGTTGCGCCTGTGGCTCGACGTCCAAAGGTTTCGAGAAAAAGGTGGCTGGCGTCGCAATGCCCTGCGAAAGTACTGCAACGAGGCATTTCTCAACATGCGGCGCGTGATCGAGTGGGCGAATGTACACGATGAGTTGTCGGACTTGTTGCATCGCGAATTGCGCTGGGAGGTGATTTCGGTGCGCATCAACGAAACATCTACCGATGCTGATTGGCAGGCTCTTGACGCGCCCCTGCATCGTTCGTTGCTGGCCGGCGTGCCCCGGCAGTTTGGGTGCTGGGATGTTCAGGAAAAGTTGTATCGTAGCGGGGCCGGTGGTGGATTTGCCATCTTTCCCGGTTCCGTGCTGTTTGGAGAGAAACGCCATGACTGGGTTCTCGGCATGGAGATCGTCGAAACTTCAAGGCTTTGGGCGCGAAGACTGGCACGCATTGATCCCGCGTGGATTGAACAGGTCGCGGCACATCTGTGTACTAGGAGATACAGTCACGGTTACTGGGATGAAAAGCAAGGTGCGGCCTATGCCAAGGAAACCGTTCTCTGCGGTGGGCTTGTTGTGGTCAAGGATCGTCCGGTGCATCTAGGACGCGTTGATCCCGCCGCGGCTCGGGAGGTTTTCATTCGCGATGGATTGCTAGGCGGCGGCATCCCGGCAAAATGCCCTTCGCTCGAAGCTCTCGTGCAACTTCGTGAGGATGTGCATTTGATGGAGACAAAGATGCGTCGTCCCGACCTGTTGTGGAGCGAGGAATCGGTCTATCAATTTTTCGAAGGCAGAATTCCCTCCGGCATGTGTACGGCAAAAGCCTTTCACGACTGGCGCATGGTGCATGAAAAAGAGATCATGCCGACCATTGCCGATGTCGTTTGGGATGAAAATTTGTTGGAGGACCTGGAGGGGTTTCCGGACACAATTCGCTTCAATGGCGAAGAATACAGCGTCTATTACGCAATGGCACCGGGGGAACGCGACGACGGTGTAACGATTGGCGTGCATATCGACCAGTTGCGAGATTTTCCTGATTCCTTGTTGCAATGGGGGGTCACGGGAAGCCTGACGGATCGGGTGGAGTTTCTCGTTAGAGCCCTACCTAAGGACCTGCGCAAGGCCTGCCAGCCTGTTGCTGCATTTGTTGAAGAGTTCACGGCGAGCTATCGGCATGCCCCAATTACTAAAAGTTTTTGCCGATTGCTTGCGGATGAAGTGCAAAAACGCGTGCGGTTCCAAGTGTCTGAATCCGACGTTATGATCAATCAGTTGCCTCCAGAATGGCAGGTAAAATGCTGGGTGTGCGACGACGAAGGTGCTGAATTAGCGATGGGAACCGACATCGCAATTATCCGCAACAAGCTCGAACCCTTGTTAAAAAGCCGCCTTGAGGAGCATGCGAATGATCAATGGTTCGTTTCTGGTTCGCTGCTCTGGCCGGTTGACGAAATACCAGAGTCGGTTGAGAGCACTGGCGGCCATGCCTATCCGGCCTTGGTTGACGAAGGGAAAAGCATTGGCGTAAGGGCGTATCATTGTCGTCATCTCGCCGCCGAATCCCATCGCAGCGGCTGCGCGCGGTTGCTGATGATTTCCCAAGCCGACCAGCCTGCCTATTTGATAAAAAAATATCCGCTAGGATTGTCGGCCCGGGTGGAACTGCCGCGACTCGGTCAGGGCGGAACAACAATGGAAGATTGTCTGATGCTTGCCGCCGAGGGAGCGCTGGGAAAAATCCTGCCTCGCAGCGCGACAGAATTTGCCGTGCAGGCGTCGAGGGCCAAGGGTGTGTGGCATGAATCGGCATCCGAGATAGGGAAAAGTCTGGACGTGCTTGTCGACTCATTACCCACACTGCGTGAATGGATCCACAAGCATCGTGGTTCTAAATTTCTCGCAGTGGTCGCCGATGATCTTGAAGAGGAATTGTGCTGGCTCACTCGCACTCGTTTCGCCTGGCACACGGGTCACGAGCGATTAAAAAGTTACCCTCGGTTGCTTCAGGCCATGCAACTCAGGATCGCCCGCTTGCAGAGTCTTCCTATCATCAAGGACCTCGAGAAAATGGACCGCGTGCGCTCACTCTGGGCACCGTGGTTTCGCGCATGGACAGCGAATTCCGATGATCCGGCACTCTGGAATGCAGGATGGTTACTGGAAGAATGGAGGGTTGCGCTCTTTGCGCCTACAATTCCCGCGATGGGTGGCATTTCAGAAAAAAAAATCCGCACGATCCTAGAGGAATTAGGCGTGTTATCGCAATAGGTTTTGTAGTTGCCTGAAAACATGAACTCCCGCAATCGAGCCAAGGACATCGGCGGTCAAGTCCTGCGCATCGTTCCCGCTTCGCTCGGGCACCCAAGATTGATGCCATTCATCCAAGCAGCCGACTGCGGTTAATGCGATTGTCACCATCGTCAAAATTGCTGTCCAGTCGGGATTTTCGGGTTTTCTTACGAACAAAAATGCAGCCAACAATCCCGAACCACCGAAAAAATAGCCAAAATGGGCCACCTTGTCAAAATGAGGAATCTCAATACCCGTATTCACCATCACCGGTCCCGAGGATAGTTTCCACAGCGTCACAAACCACAACACGAATGCAGCCAGCCAAAAATAAGGTTGTCGCGCGATGCTAGGAATTTGCATTGGAAAGCAACGGACTCAGCGCGCACCAGTATCCTGGCGACGGATTTCCTCCTCAAGTCGCTCGGCCAGCCACTGCTTCATCATCGATTGATAATTCAGATAACGGGATCGGGCTACCCGTTTAATTCGGGAGAGCATGCGCGGATCGAATCGCAGGGTGATGGTGGTGGACTCGCGGGAGTCGGGTTCATGAACGCAGGCTTGCATCAACCGGGCATCGAGTTCGTGTTCATCCCAGAAGCGAGCTTCGCTGAGTTCGTCGGCAAAGGAGGGGATTTGTGACCAGTTAGTGACCGAATTCATAGAGTTTATTTCAGTGCTGCATAGCGCCGCTCGTAGAAGCGCCCCTCATTTTCCGTCATATCCCGCGCCGCTACTACGCGGGTTGTTTTTCCATCGGTTCGGAAACAAAGAAACAATTGCCGACCGCCGACCGTGCGACCCAAAGCATAATAGCGTGATTCACCATCGGCTAGCTCCACGTCGGGAAGAAAACGAATACCAAACGGATCTTCTAATATTTCCTCCAATTCACGTGGCTTGATGTCACGCAGGTCAAAGTGAACGTCAATAAGGTCGAGATCCATGGCTAGGGTTAGAAGTCAGTTCCATAAAATTTAGAACCGAACAAATAAAATGGAAAAAAATTAAATTGTGCAAACTAAATCTGGAAAATCGCCATGTTTTTCACCATTTGGGCTGCATCATTCCTAGGTAGGCCGCGAAAATTCCAGCACCCAGAGTTAGTCCGAGAAGAGCGCAGGTTGGCAAGGTTTTCTTACGGGCCAATACTGGAACAATTCCGAGAAACAACCACAGCACCAATTTAATTTTCCAGAAGTGCAGTTCCATCGGCGGTTTTTTTAGCATGCCAAAGCCGGCAAGCAATAACAGCAGCAAGGAGATGCCATGCAGCATCGAGGCCATCTTGCGATGGCAATCCGTAGCTCCCGCTAGGATGGCTCCCATGGCGGTGAAAACTCCCAGTGCGCCTGCGAAGTGTATGACCTTGAAAATTATTGGATTCATAATAGCCCGTAACCGGGAAGGCATTATGGTTGACAGAACATGAGTTGTCAACGATCAATAATATTTACCACTGCATGACGAAATTGCATTGTGGTGACATCGTTCACGACTACGCTGGATCCCGAATTCTGCATCACTAATCCGCAATGAAACTTCTTCGACTCCAAACGCATCAATATGAGGACCTCGCCAGGCTGCTGCACTCATCGCTGGATGTCTGGCATCGCACCCGTTTGAATACAGATCGCTTCGGGTCTGACTGGCACCCGTTCCGTCCTTTGGTTGAAATTTATGAAGAACTGGACCCAGGATGCTGCGTGGTGGCGCTGGATGATGCGGGCTTGTTGCTGGGCGCGGCGTTTTTTCATCCTCGCGAGACCCATGTCGGCGTGGGAATTGTTAGTGTTTCTCCATCTGCCTTCGGTCAGGGTGTCGCTCGGGCGATGATGGAGGAAATCATCCGTGCCGCCGATGGCATGCCCTTGCGTCTAGTTTCAAATGCGATGAATATCGATTCATTCTCGCTCTACACCCGGCTTGGTTTTGTTCCGCAAATGCTGCTACAATCAATGACGATGCAAGTCCCTGAGGAAGGATTTCCAGGAATGGGAAGTCGGGTAAGACCCGCCACGGCAGCGGATGTTGTTGCGATTGCCGATCTTGAATTCAGGCTCAATGGCATTCGCAAGGAAAAAGATTATCGATATTTCATCGAGAATCAAGCAGGTTGCTGGAGGCTCGTGGTGATCGAGAAAAGCGATGGCAATCTCGCAGGGTTCCTTGCCGCTTCGGTCTTGCCTGCAGAGATTATGCTGGGACAAGGCGTAGCGGAAGATGAGGAAACGATGCGTGAACTAATGATTGGCTTGATGGACCAATCATTTAGAGGAAATAGTGTAGCATTTATTATTCCTTCTAAGGCCACGTTGCTTGTTCTGCAGGCTTATGCATGGGGAGCGAGAAATCGTGAAATCAACGTGCTCAGTGTCCTCGGCACAGCTCCGCCGGTGATGGGCGTGACCCTGGCCACCTTTTTGCCAGAGAGCGGCTGATCCCGCAGTAAGGATTAAAGATTGGTTGATCCAAACGGCTAGTCTGGTAGCAACAAAACGGGCATGCACGCATCATGTAAATATCCCGTTATTGAGACACTGGAGGACGAATTCGAAATTTTATCGCACACTGGCGTCCCATGCAAATTCGCTCTCGACTTCAGGGCGGATCCTCAAAAAAAGGCCTTCAGGAAATAGCCAGCTGCTGTAGCCAAGGTCGACTGTAATCGTGCCCACTCGAAATCAACACCGTTGATGGAGTATCGGTTTGATCAAAATTCCTCGGGTGGTAGCTGACCAAAGGTGACAAAAAAGCATGTGCCGGAGCACATGCTTTTGATAATTGTGTGTTGTGGCGCGCAATTAGAAATTGACGCGGGCACCAACTTCCCAGGCGAAGGCGCCGTCGAGTTCAACGGCAAGGGGAGCATCGCCAAAATCAAGGCTGCTCAGATGGAGCCAGCGGCCACCTGCGAGCAGTTCTAATTGCGAATTGACGTTATAGATCAGACCAGCCGATGCTTGTGCATAAAAACCACCGCCGCTTTCAGAATTGCCAAAGCCTGAAGCATCCGTGTATGCGTAACCCAAACCACCGGTCAGGTAGAAGTTGACAGGACCGTACAAAGAACGCTCCAATTTGAGGTTCATAGTGATTGGAATGATTTCCAAATCAATATCCAATGCGGGCGCCGGCATATTTTGGAAGGACCTGTTTGAAGCGCCGTCGAGGAAGCCGACCTCGAGGTAGGCGGCAAGATCGAAACCTGCCACTTGGGTGCCAAGGTCGTGACCGATGTGTAGGGTATACATATCGAAATCGAAATTCTCCAATAATGAACCCTGGCCTCCTTGCAGGCCGGAATAACCATCCCGGCTGCCTTCAGTTTCAAATTGTCCGTAGGTGCCGCCAATGAACCAACCGCCCAGTGATGGGGCAGTTGGTTGTGTCGGAGCAATGACTTCCTTCGATCCGCCTGCAAAAGCTGTGGCGGTGATGGAAACAGCAGTGGTAACAAGTATGGTAAAATTCATAAAGGCGGCTATCTTTTAGAAGTTATTTAGGATATGCAAACGATTTTCCGAAAAAAAAAGCATGTGCCGAAGCACATGCTTTTGGTAGATGAATTTTGTGGAGTGCAATTAGAAATTGACGCGAACACCAGCCTCCCAGGCAAATGCGTCGTCCAGTTCAAGGGGATCATTGCCAAAATCAAGGCTGCTCAGATGAAGCCAGCGGCCACCTGCAAGCAATTCTAATTCAGAATTGACGTTATAGATTAGGCCAGCCGATGCTTGCGCATAAAAACCACCGCCGCTTTCAAAAGCGCCAAATGCTGAAGCTTCGGTGAATGCGTAACCCAGGCCACCGGTCAGGTAGAAGTTGACAGGACCGAACAAAGCACGCTCCAATTTGAGGTTTACGGTGATTGGAATGATTTCAGCATCAACATCCGACGTTGTCGGGCCAGGGGTCGGGCCAGGGAAGCTGTCGAAAGACAGGCGTGATTCGCCGTCGAGGAAGCCGACTTCGAGGTAGGCGGCAAGATCGAAACCTGCGACTTGGGTGCCAAGGTCGCGACCGATGTGTAGGGTATACATATCGAACTCGAATTTGTCCAATGATGGACCCGGGATTGGGCCTCCTTGCTCGCCGTAATATGCATCCGTGTTGCCTTCGGTTTCAAGTTGTCCGTAGGTGCCGCCAATGAACCAACCTCCCAGTGAGGGTGCCGATTGTGTCGGGGCAATGACTTCCTTCGATCCGCCAGCGAAAGCTGTAGCGGTAATCGAACATGCAGTAGTGATAAGTGCTGTAAATTTCATAGCAAAGCTATTATGTGTAGACTCTGTAGGATTGGCAACAAAATAATTAAAAAAATACCCAACACGCACTGAAACACATTCATTTTGGAGTAATTGGCAAAAGTCACCGATGACTTTCTTTGATTCGCCAGCGAATGCGGTGGCGGTAATCCAACTATCAGAAGTAATAAGTGTTTTGATTTTCACAGTGAGCGCTCTGATTAAATCTCAACCGAACGGATTCTGAAAAAATTCTTTTTCATAACCGCGCATTGCTCGTTGATTGGCATTTGACAAAATAGTTTTCAGCGAGAGAAATTGCGGCATGTCAGATATTCTTGAGCCACATAATGACTCACCACAGCCTGCGAAGGATCTGAAGTGGCAGTGGCAGGGTTTGAATGTCGAGACAAGTGCAGTTGAGAGTGCTCTCGCGAAGCTCCATACCATAAATCATCCTGATAGCCATCGTATGAGGGATTTGCCCGAGAGTCTCCGTTTGGATAGATTCCGAGGAACACCAAGCTGCCAAAGTCTGACCTGCTTTATGTGGCATTACAACAATCCTCCATGGCTCGCGACAATGGTTCCGTCGATCCTTCGCTGGGCGAAACGAAACGCCATCGAGTTGAAAATCGGTAAACGCCCCCCTTCAACCAATACGCTGAAGCAGTCGATCATCGCACAGATGTTGCGGGCTTTTCTTGAGGGGACAACCGACTGGATGATGTATGTAGACGCGGACGTAATCCTTCATCCTCTGGCTCCCAGTGTCTTGGAAGAGGGGCGCAAACCGGGTCTATGGGCGCTGCATAGTCCGAATCAGAAACAGATAAAAAAGGAATGGGCGAAGTGGGTTAAGGCATGCTTTCAACGCGAGGTGAATCCTTCGTTTGAGCATTGCAACGATGGAGTATGGCTCATTGATCGCATGAGCGCGGCGAATTTCCTTCGTCATGCCGAGAGTTACATGCTTCCGGGTGATTTTGATCAGCACTATTTCAATCTCTGGTTGCACGATACCATCGAAGAAGGGGGCACGGTTCGTCGGCAGTTGCCCTTTGTATGGAACCGCTTGCCCCATCTAACGCACGGTGTTCCCAATAGTCCCGGCTGGTTGTATCATTGTGCCGGTGTTGACAAGAGCAAAGCCCTAGGTGATTTACAATTGGACGGCTTCCTGCCTCATCCGCGGCCCAATATCGAAATTCCAGCTTGGCCAGAAGCCGCTGTCATGGAAAAGCTGATCGCGTTGCCTTACCATCTGGCTTCTGATGCCTGGCAGGGTGAGAGCCTGCGTTATGCGCTGCGCTCCCTCGATGCGCACTGGCAACATGACTGGCCGCTGTTGGTTTTCGGCTCCGGTTGTCCCAATTGGCTTGATCCAAGTGCGTTCGTTCATGAACCTTTCTACGCCCAAACCTTGTTGAAAGCATGCAGCATGGCGGAACAGGTGATGTGGATGAACGACGACATCTTTTTTCTCAAGAACACCAGCGTGGATGACCTGCTGGTCCCGGTTCATCATGGCGACATGGTTCCGCAACTCCCTCGCATGCTTCGCTCGGAGAATCGGTGGCAGCGTGCCCGCGCTCATGTTGCTGGACGGCTTTATCATGAAATCGGACGAGATCAGGTTTGGGATTTCTCAACTCACACGCCCTACTTGTTCGAACGTAAAATGGCCCGCAAGGTTTTTGATGTTTTCGGAGTCTGGCACAAGTTCCCCATGGAGCTTGCCTACTACGGTTTGTATGGCGGGGAAGGGCGGTTGATTGAAGAAAAAGCGATAATGGAAAATCGCGATAATCCAACGATGCGCTGGTTAAACATTGATGATTCGCATGCAGGCGATGAAGCCTTGTTGCGTTGGTTGAAAGAACGCTTCCCCCGGCCTTCGCGATGGGAGAAGCTATTAGGCTGAGGTCGACGTATTATTTCAATGACATCAGAAAGCTGAACAGGTCCTTGATTTGGTCATCGCTATAGGCATCCAGCAAACCTTCAGGCATCAGGCTTTGGCGGAGAAACTGCGTGGACTGGATGTTCTTGCGTTCGATGCGTTTGTCGCCTGCTCCCATCTGTCTCACCAGGATTGCATCCTTGTCTTCGCTGATAAAAAAGGCATCGACTAGCGAGCCGTCCTTCATCTCCACACGAAAGATCCGATAGCCAGGTTCGATCGCGGCATTCGGCGTGAGAATATTTCGGACGATCGCCTCGGGACCCATGGCGCCGACGCTGCTGAGGTTTGGCCCAATTTGTCCACCTGTATTACCGAATTGGTGACAGCCCATGCAGGCAGCTGCGAGTGTTTTGCCCTGTTCAACTTTTCCGCCAGCCTGGGCCAGAGTGAGCATGTGCTGGTATTTTTTGTCGAATGCTGCTGACTGTTCCAGGCTCATCACCGGGGGCAGGTTGGTTGTACGGGAGATACTGGTATGTTCGTTCAGAGCACCCCAGCCTTGGTCGCCGCTGCCGTTGTATAGCAGAGATGAGTCCTTGGTCTTGGCGAGGCTACGGTCGAAATTTGCGCGGATTTCCGCGGCGCTACGCTCACGGTTCCAAATGCGGAATTCGGCGAGTTGCTCGTTGCTACCTCCGTTTGGCGAACTCCATCCGATGCGGAAGTTTTCAATTTTGTGAAGTAGTGTTTTGGAAACTGCGTTATCCAGTTCTCCATTTATATAGATTTTGTAGTTTCCTTTGTCGTCGCGAACGGCCGCGATATGTGTCCACAAACCGGCGATTGTTTGTTTTTTGGCGACAATTAGATCGTTGGCGGCGCCAAAGGCATAGATCCTGAAGGTGCTACCGAAGAAATTCAAATCCAACTGATCTGGTGCTCCGCCCAGGCTGACGCGATTGTCGATTTCGGGATTCAGTTTCACCCAAGTCTCCACGGTGAAGGCTCCGGGCAGGGAAATGTTTGTCGCAACAAAGGAGTTTTCGTTACCGTTAAGGGAGAGCACAGGGCGATAGATGTCCGACAGTCCATCGAGCATCTTTTTGAGCGAGGGGTCGTCGTGCAGCACCACCTGCAGTCGGTCGATGGCGATCGAATTGAGACTTTTTGTCGGGACTTTGCCGTCGAGGCAGGCCTTGACTAGCGCCTGGGCACCTTCCTTGTTGGTGCATAGCGATTCGAGCACCTGACGTTGCAACGCGGGCCCGATTTTAGTGAAAATACCCAATGCCTGACTGGCGGCTTGAGGGTGTCGGGAGGAAGCAAGTGCCCTAACAGCCGCAAGCTGGAGTGAGTCTTTTTCATTTTGGTATATGGCGAACAGGCCTACAGGGTCTCCATTTTGTTGGGTGGCGATGGCATCGAGAGCCGCGATGCGGTTTTCCGCTGGGCCTGCTGCCTGAGCGATAGCGAGCAGTTTTTCCGCTGTGTTGGTAAGTGAGAACGCGGAGCTAAGTGCCACGGCGCGCTGCACTTCTTCTGCATTCCCCTTGAAAAGCTGGTCGACCGCAGAAGTAAGAAGACTCTGCATGCGTTCGGCGGGGATGCGATTTTTATTTTTCAACAATGCGTCAATGATCGTCTGACTGGTGGCGGGATTGGCAATGCCGGCCTGGAGGGATTGTTGAATTTGCGGTTGATCTAAGGCCTGAACAAGCCGCAATACTTCCTCGGAGTTGGGAGCCCGTTTCAGCCCTGCCAACTGTCCTGAGATGATCAACGCTCCTTGGGCGGGGGGAAGCGCGAGCGCAGCCAGTAATTGGCTTTCGGCGGGAAGATTTTTGGCGGCTGCCGAACTGAGAAACTTGCTGGTTACTTCAGGTTGCCGCTCCAGAAACATGCGGGTGAGGTAGCGTTCGTATTCGCGGTCATAGGCCTCGCGAACGGGGATCATCTTGTTTCCGCGGGTGCTGCGGGCTAATGGCTCGGACATCATGCCGAGATTGTTATCCAGCAGGATGCCGAGAAGCTCTTCTACATCTTGCCCGAGTGCGAGAAGGTTGCCAATGCTGTTGATGCACTCGCGTCGGACGTTTTTGTGCACGTCAGTCCGGGCCTTTTTGATGAGTGGCAGCATTTTTTTCAGAGCCAGCGTTTTGTTCTCATAAAGACGGACATTTCCCGCCACGCGCAATGCCTCGCGGCGGAATTGGGGATCGCTGTGCTTGGTAAAGGATTGAAGATAGGCTTGATCCGCATCGGTCATGGGCACGACCTGGTTGATGTG
>Ga0315908_10003314_pt1 | contig 11647 bp, 12 predicted proteins | sample LakEriMetagenome_12_FD_203520 | JGI IMG/M metagenome (GOLD analysis project Ga0315908, IMG submission 203520) | Freshwater fungal communities from buoy surface, Lake Erie, Ohio, United States - Buoy 4 MA124 | ecosystem: Environmental > Aquatic > Freshwater > Lake > Lake biofilm | place: USA...
GCGCAGCCCGCGACCAAGGACCATGCCCACAGACCGGGCGCCCAAAAGCGCGATCACAGGCCGTTGACGGGCACTTTCAGATAGCTGACGCCGTTGTCATCGGGTTCGGGCATTTGTCCGGCGCGCATGTTGACCTGCAAGGACGGGATGATGAGCCGTGGCATGGCAAGGCTGGCATCGCGTGTCTTGCGCATCGAGATGAACTCATCGCGCGACTTGCCCGCGCCCACATGTTTGTTCAGCGCCTTTTGCGCGCCAACAGTGGTTTCCCACGCATATTTGTCGCGCCCCTCGGCCTTGTAATCATGGCCGACGAAAATGCGGGTCTCCTCGGGCAGGGTGAGGAGCTTTTGGATGGAGTCCCACAGGGTCTCGGCCGAACCGCCCGGAAAATCGCAGCGCGCGGTGCCGAAATCGGGCATGAACAGCGTATCGCCCACGAACGCTGCGTCCCCGATGACATAGGTTAGGCAGGCGGGCGTGTGGCCGGGCGTGTGCAAGACCTCGGCCCGCATCTGCCCGATCATCAGGCTGTCGCCTTGGGAAAACAGCTGGTCGAACTGGCTGCCGTCGCGCTGGAACCGCGTGCCTTCGTTGAAGATCTTGCCAAAGGTGTCCTGCACCACGGTGATCCGCTCGCCGATCCCGATCTTGCCGCCGAGCGCCTCTTGGATGTAGGGCGCGGCGGAGAGATGGTCGGCGTGGACATGGGTTTCCAACACCCATTCAAGCCGCAGATCATTTTCGCGGATGAACGCAATCACGGCATCGGCCGACCGGGTGTCAGTGCGCCCAGAGGCGTAGTCGAAATCCAAAACGGAATCGATCACTGCGCAGGCCCGGCCTTCGGGCTCTTGCACGACATAGGTGATGGTGTTGGTGGCCTCGTCGAAAAAGGCGTGAACCTTGGGGGTCATGGCGCGCTCCGCGTTCGGTTGCTTGTAGTTAAGCTAGGCCGAAAGCAATTACATTTCAAGATATGAATATGAAAAACATGCGCCATGGGCCGGGCGTGTTGACGTGCATCAAGGCGGAATTCCGTGGGACGGTCTAGGGTTCTTGTCGTGACAGGAGAATTGGCATGATTTCACTTTCTCAGCGTAAGAGCCAGCTTGAGGCCCGTCTGTCCGAACTGCAGGCGCGCCTGCATCGCATCGAGGATGAGTTGGACAGTCATACATCACCCGATTGGGAGGATATCGCGACCGAGCGCGAGGCCGAAGAGGTGCTGGAGGATCTGGGCTCTGCAGGCCAGTTGGAGCTGCGCCAGATTTCGGCGGCGCTGCAGCGGATTGAGGTGGGTGAGTATGGCACTTGCACCAAGTGCGGGGCCGAGATCGGCGAGGAGCGCTTGGATCTTTTGCCGCATACCCCCTTTTGCCGGCGCTGTGCGGGCTAAGCCACGTACCGGGAACTGGTCCAAGGCGGATAGGGGTGGCGAACGACACTCGATGACATAGGGGAGGCTAAGATGACACGAAAGCCATCGAAACAAAGTGATGCAACACCCGCAGCACAGGTGGCCCATCTGATGGGCGAGATGACAGAGGTGGCCTTGGCGGGCCAAGTGGTGGGTCTGAAGATCTTGGCTGCAAAAATGGAAGCGTTGAGCCAAGTGATGCCAGTGCTTGTGGGCGCAGAGCCGCAGGCCGATGCTGAGGGCCGGACCGACGCCGAGATCGAGGCGGATTTCGACAACATGCCGGTGTAGCCTCACGCCTTGCGCCGCTTATCCGGTCGGGTGTGGCCCGTCGCGGGATTGCCTTTTGGGCTGCCAGCTTGCTTAATACTGCGCTTAAGGGCCCCACAGTTTTTCGTGCGGGCCTTGGGTGGTGGTTCAGGGGTAAGCTATGGCAGCTGAGGAGCGGTTGATTGGGGAAGATCAGCGCGGGGCCCTGTGCCTGCTGTGGTTGGCTCACCCGCCGTTGAATGCCTTAAGTCGCCCGCTTCTTGCCGCGCTGTCGGCCGCTTTGACCAAGGCCGAGGCGGATCCTTCTGTGCAGGCCGTGGTCTTGGCCGCCGAAGGGCCGCAGTTCTCAGCCGGGATCGAGGCGCGTGACTTGGGGCTGGTGGAGAATGGGCCACTTCACCCGGTGGTGACCCAGATCGAGGCGATGACCAAACCCGTGGTGGCCGCGCTTCAGGGCAATGTGCTGGGTGGCAGCTTGGAACTGGCGCTGGCCTGCCATGGTCGCGTGGCGCATGCCGGCGCTCGGTTGGGGTTTCCGGAAATTGCGCTTGGGCTTTTGCCAGTGGCGGGGGGTGGCCAGCGGCTCGCCCGGCTGGTCGGCGCGCCTGTCTCATTGCACATGCTGCTCGAAGGCACAGGCCTAAGCGCTGGTAAAGCTTTGGCGATGGGCCTTGTCGATGATGTCGCCGATGATGTCGTCGAGGGGGCTGCGGGCCCGCTTGCGCGCGCCGAGGCTTTGGCGGCAAAGCTTTCACAACTGCCTGTGACGCCCAGTCTTGCACGGCGTGACGGTCTGCGTGACCCGATCGCCTATCAGTCTGCCGTCACTGAGGCGCGCAAGCGGCTTGCAGGGACGGCGCTGCCAGCCCCCCATGCCGTTGTGGACTGTGTCGAGGCGGCGCTTTTGCTGCCCGCCGCGCAGGGCCTTGCCTTTGAGGCGGCCCAAAGCGAAGCGATGGCTGAAAGCCCCGAAGCCTCGGCGCTGCGTCATGCCTTTATGGCCGAGCGTCGTGCGCTGGCGCTGCCCGCGGCGTTGGCAACCCCTGAGGCGTCTGGTGATCGTCCCGCCCTCGCGCGGGTGACGTTGCTGGGAACGGGAGGGCCGGTGCCTGAGGTTGTCTTGCAGGCCCTAAGCGCCGGGCTTGCGCTGCGTTTGATTGGGCCAGACCGGGCAGCGCTTGCGGCAGTGCTGCAGCATGTCGCGGCCCGTCAAGAGGCGATGGTGGCCGAAGGCCGTCTAAGCGCCGCCGCGCGCGAAGCCGATTGGGCGCGGCTGGTTGCGGTTTTGCCCACAGAGCCCGAGGCTCCGGCGGATTTGGTGTTGGTCACCCCGGATGCGCCGCGCATCGCCCGCTTGCCCGGCCCAGCGCTGGCCTTGGGTGGCTTGGGCCCCGTGGTCTTGCACCCTGGCCTTGCCGTTGGCGCGCTGGCCATGCTTGCGATCACCCCCGATGCCGCCGTTGAGCCGCAGATCGCGGCGGTGACACTTGCCCGGCGGCTGGGGTGGAAGCTTTTGCTGCAAGGGAAGGGCGCGGGAATGGATCAGCGGCTGCGCTTGGCGCTGTCGCGTGCTGTCGCGGTTCTGGAAGCCGAGGGCACGACGCGGGCGCAGGTACTGTCCGCGCTGGCCGCGCAAGGCATGGCGGCGCTCCGACCTAAGGCGGCAGGGGATGTAAAGACGCATCCGGACGCCGAGGTTGAAGGGATTGTCGAGTTCTGTCGCGCCGCGCTGATGTCCGAGGGGCTGCGCCTTTTGGAGGAAAAGGTCGCGCATCGGCCCAGCGATATTGATGCGGCGGCGCTTCTCTCTCGCCTGATGCCGCGCTGGCAGGGGGGGCCGATGTTTCAGGCGGACCTTATTGGTCTGATGGCCCTGCGCGCCGATCTGAGAACGCGCACCCAGACCCATGCGCAACTGTTTACCCCACCGGCGATTATCGACAGGCTGATCGCACAGGGCCAGCGGTTAAGCGATCTGAACCACGTCTAAGGGCGGGGCAGTTACGCCAGCATCACCCCAAAAACCACGCACATCAGGCCAAGGCCAGACACTGCAAGGGCGGCCATGTTCAAGATCACAGCCCGATGCAGAACCGCGCGCATCTGCTCATCTGGAAGTTGGGCTTTCTTCGCACGCACTGCGATGATGACGCAATACACAAGACCCGCTACGCCCAGCAATGTCAGGGCTGCCCCGATCCAGATCATCCACGCCATTTCGAGTCCCTTTCTCGTTGGTCCCGTCCCACTCACCGCCGGTCCCGTCGACGGCTTCATGCCTGTCTTTGGGCCAAAGTTCAACGGATGCGAACGGTGACGGGGCCGACTTCCACAGAGCGATGTAAGGAAATCGGCGATCGCCAGCCCAAGGGCCATGCCAAATCTGGGCTTGGGCTATAGCGTAAAGTCTCCTTAGAACAGGAGCTTATACACATTTCCGTTGGTATCTGTCGCATTGCCAGACCCACTCGCAGTGCCCGAGCCAATCACAAAAGTGCCCTGAACGCGGGTACCATCGGCACAGACCGCGTAGATCTCACCGGTGTTCACGCCCGCGACGGTTTCCGTCTTGGCCCCCAACTCACCGCCTGTCTTGCGCAAGGTCAGGGACATTCCGGCGGTGTTGGACACGGTGCGCGGGGTCAAGGATGACCAGGTGCCTTCACATTTGACCTTGCCGGGCAGGCGGAAGGTCAGAGGGCCTGAGGTGCCTTCGGTGTTTTTCGCCTTGGCTTCGATCACCAGCGTCGGATCATCTGCCGCAATCGGCCCCTGCAGCGGGTAAAGCTGCATCGAGGCGCTGCCGCCACCGCCACAGGCCGCGAGGCCAATGAGGCTAACCAATGCAAGCGATCTGAGGCCCATGTCCGTCCCTATCATCTGCGCTGTGGGGAAAGGTTGGCTGGGGCGCTAGGATTCGAACCTAGGTATGTCGGTACCAAAAACCGATGCCTTACCACTTGGCGACGCCCCAACCGTGCCGCGGTGTTTAGCGAAGGGTTTTGGGGGGTGCAAGAGGGATTTCGCAAAAACATCGGGCAGTTGGGCTGTGGCGGGGCATGGTTGCCTGAGCGCGGTTTCGCGGCTATGCGAAGGCTATGAAACAGGTGGATGTCATCGTACTGGGCGCAGGGGCTGCGGGCCTTATGGCGGGCATCGAGGCCGCTCGGCGTGGGCGTCGGGTGCTGGTCGTCGATCATGCCGCGCGGGCGGGAGAGAAGATCCGCATCTCCGGTGGCGGGCGGTGCAACTTTACCAACCTTGGCATTGCGGCGGACCGATTCCTGTCGAAAAATCCGCGCTTTGCGCTGTCGGCGCTGAAACGCTACACCCAATGGGATTTCATCGCCCGGATGGATGCGGCGGGGATTGCGTGGCACGAAAAGACCTTGGGGCAACTTTTTTGCGATGGCTCAGCAAAGGATGTCGTGGCACTTTTGACGGGTGATCTTGCGGCGGCGGGGGGCGAGTTGTGGCTGTCTTGCGCCTTGGGGTCCGTGCGGCGTGAGGGGACGGGCTTTGCAGTTGAAACCGCGCGGGGGCCGGTGCGGGCCGCTGCGGTGATTGTGGCAACTGGGGGCAAGTCCATTCCGAAGATGGGGGCCACCGGGTTTGGTTATCAGCTGGCCGAAAGCTTTGGTCTGCCGCTGGTTGAAACGCGCCCGGCGCTCGTGCCTTTGACCTTTGCCGAGCAGGAATTGAGCTGGATGGCGCCTTTGGCCGGGGTTGCCTTGCCCGCGCGGGTGGGTTGCGGCCGGGTTGCTTTTGATGAGGCGGTTCTCTTCACGCATCGCGGCCTGTCGGGCCCGGCGATCTTGCAGCTTTCCAGCTATTGGCGCGAAGGGCAGGCGATCGGGCTTGACCTGTGTCCCGGTGTCGATGTCGCGGCTGCATTGCGCGGCGCCAAGCAGGAAAATGGCCGTGCACTTCTGCGCAGCCATCTGGCGCGGATGGTGCCTGAAAAGCTTGCACGGCATATCGAGGCTGATCTGGGGCTGGAGGCGCCCTTGGGCACCTTGTCCAACGTCGTATTGGACCAAGTGGCCCGGCAAATGCGCGACTGGCCGTTGCGCCCGGTGGGGTCTGAGGGCTATCGCACCGCCGAAGTCACGCTGGGCGGGGTGGACACCGATGCGCTGGACGCACGCACGATGGAGGCCAAGGGCGTGCCGGGGCTTTATTTTGTGGGTGAGGTCGTTGACGTAACCGGCTGGCTTGGCGGGTATAATTTCCAATGGGCTTGGTCGTCAGGCTGGGCGGCCGGGCAGGTGGCCTGACCCAGCGCTCCTCGTCGACTTCGTCGCTCGTCGTGAGGCCTTCGACGAGAAGCCGAAGACGCCCGAGGAGAGGCGGCTAGGCTCGCAACGGGTTCGCCTTGGCCAGCCGGTCAAAGCCCATCAGACTGTCGATCAGCGCGGGCATGTCCCGCAGGTGGATCATGTTAGGCCCATCTGACGGCGCGCGGTCTGGGTCCTCATGCGTTTCGATGAACACCCCGGCAATCCCGACTGCCACCGCGCAGCGCGCCATCAGGGGCGCAAATTCGCGCTGGCCGCCCGAACTGTCGCCCTTGCCGCCGGGTTGCTGCACCGAATGGGTCGCATCCATGATCACCGGATAGCCGGTGCGCGCCATGATCGGCAGGCTGCGCATGTCGGCCACCAGCGTGTTATAGCCAAAGGATACCCCGCGCTCGGTCAAGAGGATCTTGTCATTGCCGGTGGAGGCCACCTTTTCGGCCACATTCGCCATACCTTCAGGCGCCAGAAACTGGCCCTTCTTGATGTTGATGACCGCACCCGTCTCGCCCGCGGCCAGCAAAAGATCGGTCTGGCGGCAGAGGAAGGCCGGGATCTGGATGATGTCCACCACTTTGGCCGCCGCACGCGCCTGATCGGCGTCGTGAATGTCGGTCAGAACCGGCATGCCCATGGCGCGCACCGCCTCGAGCACCTTGAGCCCGCCCTCAAGACCCAAGCCCCGCTTGCCCTTCAGGCTGGTGCGGTTGGCCTTGTCATAGCTGGCCTTGAACACATACTGCGCGCCGGCCTTGGCGCAGGCTTCTGCCATCGTGCCCGCAATCATCTGCGCGTGATCGAGGCTTTCCAACTGGCAGGGGCCTGCAATCACCATCAGCGGGCGGTCGTTGCCAACCGTCAGCTTGCCGATCTTCACGTCTTTCATCTGCATTACGCCGATACCTGTTCTCTCAGGATCGCCACTGTCATTGAAACCATCAGATAGATGCCCGCAAAGATCAGCATGACGACCAAGGTGTTTTCAAAGGCGCGCGGATAGGCGGCCTCGTCGGGGGCCACCGGAGCCACCGCCACTGACAGATAGCGTGTCTGGCGGTTGGCTTCCACCCTTGCCGTTTCCATCGCTTGCAGGGATTGCGCCAGCAAAAGCTGCCGGGTCTGGGCATCGGCTTGGGCCACCAACAGATCGGATTGCACCTGCGCGAGTGACACGCCGTCCTGACCCTGATCGGTCAACTTGCCGCGCAACTCGGCGATCTGGACCTGCAACGTGTCAATCCGGCGTTTCAGCGGGTCCATCCGCGCCTTGTTGGGGTTCTGGTTCGACTCCATCTGGGCCAAGGACAGCTGATCTTGGGTCAATTGGGTTTCCAGCTGGCCGATCTGGCTGGTGATCAGGCCAATCTCGGCCTCGGACGACAAGATCTTGAACCGTTCTTGCAGTTCCACCAGCCGGATATTGGCCTCTTGGTACTTTTTCTCAGCGTCTTCATAGCTTTCCCGCGCGCCTTTCATCTGATCTTCGCGCAGGCGCTGCGTCATCTGGTCGACCTGCTCCTCGGCATAGCCAATCAGTGCGTTGGAATATTCCACCGCCTTTTGCGGATCGGCCGCCGTCACCTCCATTTTGACGACCCCTTCGGTCGGGTCATAGGAGATGCGGATGATTTTCTTATAAAGCTTATAGACCGCACTTTCGCTGGCATCAGGTGGGATGCGCTGGATCACGTCGATCTCATCAGAAGAGAAATGCTCACGAAAACCGTTGTCCGCCTCCAGCCGCTGCATGGCGACCTGGCTTTGCAGATAGCCTTGCACGGCAATCGAATCTTGGGCCGTGGCCATCGGGGTTGAGGAAAACAACCCCCCCATCCCGCCCGCGCTGGGGCTTTCGGCCTGTTGGATCACGAATTGTGTCTTGGCGGCATACATCGGTGTGGCGACGGCATAGAAATAGAGCGCCGCAAGGAACGTGGGCAGCAGCACGAAAACCGAGAGCCTGGCAAACAGCAGCACCGACTTGCGGCGACGGCGGCGCGCCATGTCGCGTTGGATCTTCATCACCTCGGCCAGATGGGCCTGCTCGGCGCGCGTTTCGGTCGAAGGAAGCTGGCCGGGCTTCATGGTTTGCGGCAAGCGGACGCCATCTCCGCCGGGCGTAACGGTCAGCGCGCGCGAGCCAGCCTGGCCCCCCGTCGCAGCCCCGCCGCCGCCCACGAGTTCCAAAACCGCATTGGTCTGGAACGGGTCAATCCCACGGGCGCGCAACAGCCGGACCGCGTCAAAATCAGATGTCGCGGGCAACCCATGCTGCTGGGCCAGCCGCCGCGCCATGCGCAATTGCCGTCCTGTCAGACCTTCTCGGCGGATCGCGTCAATTTCAGTTGGGGCCGCCTCGGGCGAGCCGGGGCGGGCCATCGGGCCGCCTGCCGTGCCAAAGTTGCTGGCGCCAAACCCATCGGCATCAGGGCCGGGCATAAAGGCATCATCGCCTGGTCCTGCGGCGCCAACCCCGGCGCGCGCGGTATTCGCCGGGCGCGGGGGCGGCGGGGGGGGCAATTCGATCCGGCGGGTGCGGAACCGTTTAACTGTGAGCTTCATAGTCATAAAGCCGCTTCGCCTCTTCCAGAGTGTCGAACATGTAAAGCTGCCCATTGCGCAGCACCGCCGCCGAGCGGCAGAATTTTTCCAGCGTTTGCGGGGCGTGTGAGACCACCACAACCGTTGCATTCTTCAGCCGCTGACGCAGCACCTGGCCGGCCTTTCGGTTGAACTCGACATCGGTCGAGGCGGGCATGCCTTCGTCGATCAGGTAAATGTCGAATTCCAAAGCGAGCATCAGCGCGAAGGACAGCCGCGCGCGCATGCCCGAAGAATAGGTGCCGACCGGCATATCGAAATATTCCTCAAGCCCGCAGAGCCAGCGGCAGAAGCTTTCGACGTAATCGGGATCAAGGCTGTAAAGCCGGGCGATGTAGCGGGCGTTTTCGTTGGCGCTGTGTTTGTTTTGAATGCCGCCCATGAAACCCAAGGGAAACGAGATGCGCGAGGTGCGCAGAACTTTGCCCTCATCCGGTTTTTCAAGGCCCGCCATCATGTTGATGATCGTGGTCTTACCCGTGCCGTTGCGTGCAAGGATGCCCATCGAATTGCCGATGTCGATCCGGAAACTGGCTCGGTCAAGAATGACCTTGCGCGTCTTTCCGGTCCAAAAGGACTTGCTGACATCTTCGAATGCGATCATCCGCCTGCTCTGTGCCCGATCCCGCCGCGCGGGCCCGTGGTCAAGCGTAGTGAACCAAGGTTAAGGACCGGTTCGCGCCTTTATGCCACTAAGCTGCCGACAGATGCCGCTGATAGTCGGCATTTCAGGCGACATTATGTCTTTATTCGCGAAATGAAGACAATATGCCGTGAGCGGTCAGAGTGTTGCGCAGCGTGTTTTCCGCGGCTCAGCGGCGGATCAGGCGCGACAACACCAACGCGGCTGGGCCTGCCAAGAGCGAGATCGCCAGCCCCAGCCGTGCCGCTTCGGCCATCAACCCTCCGGGCAACGCGCTTTCCAGCGACAGCGCTGGCACCGTAAAGCCCATGCCCGCAATCATCGCCACCAAGACGACATCGCGCGGCGTCAGTGCTGCGGGAAGGCGCGCGCCCAAAAGCCGCGCGGCCAGTGCCAGCCCAAGCAAAAGGCCCAAGGGTTTGCCGATCCACAGCGCCGCGATCAGGACAAGCGTCGTCGGCGCAAAGGCGCCAAGGTCAATGCCGCCCCGCGTGAGGCCAAAGCAGAACAGAACCAACGCCAGCGGTTTGACCAGATGATGGGCCAACTGGTTGAGGGGATCGTGCAGGAAGGCCTCAGCCTCAGCGAAGACGCCAAAGCTCCGGTCGGCATGGGGAATGACGACAAGCACCGGCAAAAGTCCCAACTCTGGCGGCAGACCCGAGGCCACCACCCCAACCCAAGATACCAGCCCCGCCAACACATAGGGCCAAAGCGCCATCGCCCGGCGACGGCGCGCCTCGCCCGCGTTTGGGCCGGGATCACGCGCCACAAGCCGCCAGACCGAAAGGACCGCCACGGCGGGGAGGGCCAGCCAAGCCAGCCGCCACGTCGCCTCGGGATCGGTCAGCCCGGTCAACAAAAGGCCCAATATGTCCAGCCCGATGGCCAGCAACAGCGAGACATGCAGCGCCGGATGTCCGGCACCAAACACTGCGCGTGCCACGAAATAAGCCAGCACCACATCGCCGCCGACCGGAACTTGCCAGCCTTGGGCAAAGCTGCCGCTGTAGTTGGTGACAATCAGGGCCGAGATGGCGATCCAGATCAGCACCGCCCCGACTGCCCCGCCCAGAATGCCTGCCACGGGTGCCAGCGCCTGCCGCCCCGCCATGGCACCGCGCGACAGCACCAAGGCCTCCCACAGCTCCTTGGCGATGAAGGCGACAAAAAGCGGCATCATCAGGTGCGACACGATCAACATCGGCGTCAACGAGACCGGCAGAGGGGCAAGCCAGCGCGGCAGGTCAAGATCCAAGAGCCGCCATTCGAGCGCGTCGTAATAGCTTGCCGGCGATAGGTTGACCCAGAGCGTCGCCAGTGCCATGCCGGACAAAAGGGCTTGTGCAAAGCGGCGGACAAAGGGTGAAACACGATACATGACAACTCCGGGCGGGCAGGGTGAATGTATCTGTTCAATCACGCAGTCCCCAGCGGTTCAATGACGATTCCGGGGGCTCGACCGAGAAGGGGCCGCGCGCCCCTCTTGCTGCGCAGCCGATTGCCCTTTAGGCGAGGGTCGTCGACCTAGCTGCCCCCCTTTTGCTGCCCCGGAGTGCTGCCATGACCCGTTCTGCGCTTGATGCCGCCCATGCCGTGATGCAGGCAGGCGATGAGGCCGAGGCCCGCGCCTTCTACCGGTTGTTGGCGGATGCGCCGCTGTGCCTTTTGTTGAGCGCGCCCGCTGAGGGCGACCAATTGCAGCCACAGGTGTTTGATCTGAGCGATGGGCCAGTCATTTTGGCCTTTGACAGCGAAGAGCGGCTGGCGGCATTTCAAGTTGGACCGCAGCCCTATGCCGTTTTGCCGGGCCGGGTGATCGCGCAGGCCGTGGCGGGGCAGGGGGTGAGCCTTGGGCTGAACCTTGGCACCGGTGCCGAAAGCGAGACGCTCTTGCCGCCCGAGGTTTTGGCCCATCTGCTGGCGCTGTTGGAGGTCAGTTCCGATGTGATTGAGGGGCAGGCGCGGCGGTTTGAGCCGCCGCAGGTGCCCCCAGTGGCGCAGGCGGCGCTTGCTGCAGCCGTGCAGGCAGCGGCCGGGCTGGTGGCCGGGGCCGTTCTGGCCGGCGTGGTCTATGACACAGGTGCCCGCGGCCATATTCTGGCGCTGATCGGGGCCAAGGACTCTGCCGAACCCGCCTTGGCGCAGGCCATGGCCGAGGCCTTGTCTTTCGCGGGGCTGGAAGCTGCCGCGCTGGATGTGGTGTTCCTAAACGCCGAGGACCCCGCCTTGCGGCGCATCGCGGCGGTAGGGCATATGTTTGAGATTGCGCCGCTTGTGATGCCCGAAACCCCGATGGCCCCGCGCGCGCCCGGAAGCGACCCTGACCGCCCGCCACGTCTGCGATAGTGCCATTGGGGGCTGTGTGTGTCATGCAAACACACCAAATGAGATGGGGTAAAATAATACCGTATC
>Ga0315908_10003317_pt1 | contig 11644 bp, 7 predicted proteins | sample LakEriMetagenome_12_FD_203520 | JGI IMG/M metagenome (GOLD analysis project Ga0315908, IMG submission 203520) | Freshwater fungal communities from buoy surface, Lake Erie, Ohio, United States - Buoy 4 MA124 | ecosystem: Environmental > Aquatic > Freshwater > Lake > Lake biofilm | place: USA...
ATTTGTATATATATAATAATAAGAATTAAACCAATTTATGTCTTAATTGCATTAAAATAGATAGAAAAATAGTCCTTTTAAAAATAAATGATTAGATACTTGAAAAATATTTAATCATCTATAAATGATAAAGACTTATTTTGATTTGTTAATTTTATTATATAAAAATAAAAAGTTATTTATAAATTAATATTTAATATATCTATATTTAAAAAACAAAACAACGATGTGGTCCAACTATATATATTTTTTTTGTGAAAGTCTCGACTAGACTCGATCTCAATTTTCGCAATTCACATCGTTCTTTATCTTTCATACTATAAAGAATTATACCATTATTTGATAATATTAATGTTCAGTGATTCATTCTACTCTTGCAACACATGTTTGATTTGTGAAATTTTGATTAAGAAAAAAAAATTTTGAATGATTCTATTTTCAAATTTCAAAATATTTTACATCTAAAATAAAAATGAAAATTTATTAAAATATATCAAAATAGAAAACTATTTTTAATGTTTTTTTTCTAAAAAAGTCTTGGTTTGACATTTTGCATTCCGTTTACAATATAAAATATAAATTTCAATATTTCAATATTTCGATTTGCAGAGATCTCTCTATATATAAATATTAATGTCTATTTTTATGTATATATAAACTTATAAGCGCTTTATCACATAGTATTTTTCTACTTTTAAACATGTTATTTTTTTGCAAATGAATTTTACTTTATATATATTAAATTAAAGATGATAAATATGGAAAAATTTTTAAATGAAAGGAAAAAAGTATTAAAAAAAATATAATTAAATTTTTTTACATTTTTATTTTATAATTACATGATAAAAAAAAATATTTAATACATTTATCTTTTTATATTTTAATTTATATTTATAAAATTTACATCAAATTTAAAAATTAATCAATAAAAAATGATACTTATTTATTTTATAAATATAAAAATCTAAATTTTTATTAAATGAAACTCATTTATTGAATGTATAAACAAAAAATAATATAGTTTATTAATAATTCAAACTAATGTGTTAATTTTTATGCCTACATTTGTCGATTTTCTTAATATTTTGTTATTAATTTGATTTTTTAATAATTTTTGAATATAATTATCAATTTTTTCATATACTTTTTCAGGATTATATACATCATTATTATATTCTGGAAAATATTTTTTGCTTAATCTATGAGTAACTACTATTATTTTTCTTAGTTTAGATTATAAATAATCATTTGTAGATATCTTTAAATTCTCTTTTATATTTTTTAATATATCTTCCGGAGTATCAAGAGGAACGTAAGGATAGTTTTCTTCTAATCCATTCTTAAAAACCTTTATATCCTTAACAAAATTATTATAAAAATCTATAAATTAATTAAAAAATTATAAAAATTTTTTCTTTTCATCTTAATATTAAAAATTTTCTTTTAAATTTATATAATTAGGTTAATCAAAATCAATTTTTTATTTTTTTTAATCATTAATCTATTCTTTTTCGATATTATTTTATTTAATTAATAATATTTAGATTTATTTTTCTAATCAATCATTTTTTTCTATTAATTTACTTTAAAATTCAATTTCTTTAGTTTATTAATTTATCATTTAATCATATTATTTAAATATAAAATCTAATGAAAAATTTTAGTATTTTTATTAGAATAAATCCATTTAATTTTCAAGAGTTGTTAATTTTAAATATTTTTCATTTATTTCTTTATTTTAAAATGTCATTTATTCTATCTTATTTTATAAATATTAATTATGAAGTTTAATTTAATCAATTTCAGATTTATATTCAGTAATTATATTTTACATATTTTCAATATTTTTCTTATAAAAAATTCTTAAAATAATAATAATAATAAATATACTCTTTATTTTTTAATTTATCTAATACAAAATTAGACTATAAATAATATTCTTCCAACTATAATTAAGATTTTTTCAAAAATTCAGTTTTTGATTAAGTTTAATAAAATATATTAATATTTTTATATGCATTTTACTTGATCTTGCTAATTAATTCCTCAGATCTTTTAAAATCAGTATTGTTTAATTATATTTTTTTTAAGCTTGAAGGTTAAATATGGCATTCGGATTAATTAGTTAATTATTTTAACTAATCTTATTCTTTTTAAAATAATATTTATTATTATAGTTAAATATCAATTTCATTATCCAATTATAAATCTTTTTTATTTTTATTAATTTTTATATTGAAATGAAGATTTTTAATATTTGTATTCTTTTATTTCTGTTAATATATTTTTTAATCAGTATTGTTAATTTAACTTTTAGATTAATTATTTTCAAACATTAAATTATTAGGATAAATAAATCAAAATATAATTATAATTTTAATTCATAATAAATAATATAATTACTATTTATAAATTTATAAAAATTCATAAAAAAAATTATATTTATTATTTGTATGATTTTTATCAACACATATATTAATTTTTCAATAAAAATAATGTTTTTAATTTTATTAGTAAAATGATTTAATTAACAGATTCATAAAGATACAAAGTAATTAATAATATAATTAATAAAGCTATAAATTTAAGTATAAGTTAGAATTAATCGGTTTTTTAAATATATGGAATGCCATAAAAGGTTCCAATGAATGATCCAATACAAGCAAATAAAGATGCAATAATGGAATTTGAATAATTAATTTATCTTTAGAATAAAAACTGAAACATTGAGCTACTAATATTGAATAAAGATATGGTAGAAACAGTGAAATTAGTTACTAGTATATTCATATTTAAATAGTATAATAAAATAGGAGTAATTATTACAGCTCCTCCAATCCCAAATAAACCTGATGAAATTCCAGTTATTAGTCCAGTTATAATTATTAATAGCAGATTTCTTCTATTGTATTATAAATCTTCTTAATTAAATATATATTATAAGTTTTATTTTAATTTATATTCCTTTTCTAAATTTATTCCTTACTTTATTCCAAATATCAAACCAAACGGAACATATAAAATTAAAAATAACCAATATAATAAGGAGCATGTTTTAATATTAAGCAATAATTTTAGTTTGCTAGATTCTTTCAAAAAACCAATAAAATAATATATTGTAAACTATAAAAATATGTTTAAAATGTTATTTTTTTAAAATTACTGTGATTCTTTTTTATATATTTAATTTAATTATTCTAAATTATCATCATTTAGTTATTCATATTTTATTTATAAATTTTCTAAAATATTTTTACAATCTGATTTTCTTTAATCAATTTTGTTTTAATTTATTTGATTGACTTGATAGGATTATTGAAATTAAAGAATTTTCTTTATTATTTGATATAATGATTAAAGCATTATAATGAAGAAAAATATTTTGATGAAAAAAATAGGTAGTAGTACTTATAAAATAAATCCAATTAAATTACCAATTAATAAGAATGGTAAAATAAAAGAAATAAATTACCAATCAATAATAGGCTTATTGAGGAGAGGATGTTTAATATTTAGAGAAAGAATGAATTTGGAAATGAGGGCTACAAACTCAAGAGGAACAACTATAGCAGCTGAGTCTTTGAGATTAATGTGTAAAACTAACATAACCATAGGAATTAGCAGAGAGCCGCAAGTCAAACCTACAACCGATCCTAAAATCATCATAATTATTATTATCAATAAGAATAATATGTCGTTTATATTTGTCTTTTCAAAAAAACTCTTCCATATACATTTATTAGAAATACATTCATACGATTTATTAATACAATCTTTCTATATACTACATTATCTATAACAGAATAAAAATATCACAAAAATCAATATTTATCTATTTAATTTCATTTTTATTTTTTATTTTGTCTATTTTAGCAATTATCAAAATCATTTAAATCAAATTATATTCTCAAATATTCTCAAAATATATTTTATATATTTTTATTATATAATAATCAAAGTAAATGATAATCATTTTTTGATATTAGGTAATCTTAATAATATTTCATTAGTAACTAATACGTTATTGGCTTGATTTTCTTGATATTATAACTAATTAAATGTTTACTTTAGTTAATTTAATTAAATCATACTACATTCATTGATTTTATCTTTAAATTAATTTTAAGATAATAATTATAAGGTTTATTGGTCATCTTATTAACTAATTTCAAAAAAGCTTATAAGATTTTTATATTATAATTCTAAAATAACATTTTTAGTATCTTATTATTTTATAATCTGCTAAAAGTATTCTTGTAATTTATTATAATAATCTGAATATTAGCTATTAAATTAAACAGCAGCATTATCCTAAATTTAATCACCTAAACTTTTTTACTTTTAAGTTTATTATTGAATCTTATCACTTGTTCTTTTATTTAATGAAGGAGATTCAGGAATTGAATTCCCATCCTAATCTTACGATTGTTTCGATAATTTTTTATTTGATTTATTCTTAAATTATTCATTTTATTTTAAAATATTTTGAAATTATAAATCATTATAAAAAAATTAGTGCTATGATAAACTCCTCTTATTATTATTTTCATAATTATATATTTATTTATTTTTATTATTTAATATTAAATCTATCTTTTATTAATTTTGATTATCATTTTATTATAAATATTATAAAACTTTTTTATTCTTTTCGTTTTAAAAACTTATCATTTTATTATTTTTTAATTCTAAGTTTTAAGATTTTTACAGTTTCAGTTCTAAAATTTTAGATTTTTTATCTTATTATATATTTTAATTATTTTAATTCATGTTTTAATCTACTATATAAACATATTAATTCTTAACATCAGTTGTTTTTTTTAATTCATCTTATTCATATTATGGTTTTTCATGGTAATGAGTTGAAATTTAAATTTATTGAAATTGATTTTAATATTAATTATTCATCAGATCCTAAAATTTTTTATTATTACTAGTTTAAAAATTATGATATTAAAGTATTTCTTCATATCTATTAGATTTATTTGAATGAATAGTTGCATTAAAAAGTAAATTACTTTTTATATTTTCTAATTGATATTAATCTTAATTATAATATTTATTATTACTTGATTATTATGATGCTAATTTTTAATTTTATTTAGTATAAAATTTGAAATAATACTTTTTTGTTTAATCTTAGACCGCTATTTATTTTTTAAGTAATTTCCATTAATCTTAACTTAAATTTGGGTTGTTAACAAAGTAATCTGTTAGTTTAATAATAAGTTCATTAGGTTAAATTTAATTTAAAATAATAAAATTCTAAAATCTTTCCTTTAATAATAAATTTTTAAATTAAATTTAATATAATAAATTTATTTTTAATTTTTTATATAATACAAAATTTACTAAATTATTATTTTCTTTTTCAGGAGTCAACTATTAAATATTGCTTTTTTATAAGGATAATTTTTCTTTATAATATTACTATTTAGTCTATGTTTATCTTTATAAATCATTATCTGTAATATTAAATTATTAAATATTATATTTAGTCATTAAATCCTTTATGAATTAACTTCTTTCTTTCTTTTAAAACAGTTTTTCATCTCTTTTATTATAATAATTTTTGTACTTAAATTTTGAAGGGCTTTAAATTTATTGTAAATTCTATAAATATTAATCCTTCCCTTTTTTTAATCTAAAATCCAATTCTAATTCTATTTCTGAAACTTTTTTATCCTTTTATTCTAATTATGTAATTAATTCAATAATATCCTACTTTTATTTTTCTATTTAATTATTTTGACTTTAAATTTATAATTCCATAGCCTGTATTTATTACAATTATTAAATACTATTTGTATTAATATTCAAAGTTTAATCATTAATTTTTTTTTTTTAATTCAAGTCTAATGTATTTTTTTTAATATTACTATCAGTATTATTACTTTTTTCTATAAAGTTCAACTATATCTATTATTCTAATTATTTAGTAAGCACTTTTATTTGTTGTTTAAGTTTTTAATTATCCTTAAATTAATAATAAAAATTATTTTATTTAAAATATATAATTATAAATTTTTACTTAAACACATTTATCCAATTATTCTTTTTACAGAATTACTTAATTCTTATCTTGTTTTTTTTTTAATTTTAAATTTTAATTAATTAAAATTTATTTTTGATTATTAATATCTAATATTTAGAATTAATTTTAATATTCTTTGATATATTCTTAATATTCATTAAGTTGCTAAAATACAAACTTTATTCTGTTTTCTATATTTTCAGAAATTTAATAGCCAAAAGATTGATTTTCATTTAAATTAGTGACTTTTTAAGAAATATCTTTAAATAAAGATTGAAAATGTTTAATAATATTTTAATAATCATCAAATAATTATGAATTGTTTTTCATATCATGGGCAAAATTTTTTTGAAACTCTTTAATCTATTCATAAATTTGATTATTATTAGAATTTTGTAACAATTAAAATAAACCTTTGATTTCATATTTGAACTAGTCCAAAAATCCATTTAATTTTTTCTAATCAAAATTTAAATCTTAAACATTATTTTAAATGCCAAAAGTATTTATTTTATCTGAAGTAATTATTTTCCGATCAAATTATTCTAAAACTTAATCTACAAACTCTTAGTTTTCTTATTCTTTTAGCTTTTATTTTAATAGTTCTAATTCAGTTTAATTATTCTATTCTAATTTTTACTTGCTTTCTTTTAAGATTATTAATTATTATATTTATTCAACGACTGTTTGAAATTAGTCTTAAATTAATTATTAAGTCGATTAAAATTATTCTTAATAGTTTAATTTCTAATTTTCACTATAAATTAAAAGATAGATATATAGATAAAAACAAAGATATATTTTATGTAAACAAATAAATATTTACAGATTAGAAATGAGATTTTAGATGAGATTATTATTGATCTTATCCATCTATTAATTCTATTCGTTAAGATTATCTAATAAATTAATAGTCTGCTAATGCTACAATTTAAGACAATTGAGCTCAATGTCAGTAGTATTAACAATAACTTATAACATATTAATTCTCTTAACTTACTAATTGATTAGTTCTTGCTTGTTCTGGATATTGAAAAAAGTATTTTGGGAAGCTAACATGTTTCCATTGTTTTCTATCATTTAATCATTATAATATTAATAATCAAATGATATAAAAATAATAATATAATTATTAAATAATAATAAAAAATAAACAAAAAAGAATAAAGTTGATAAATAATAAAAATGATAAATGATAGATAATAATAATAATTAAAAAATAAATAATAAATATATTATGATTACTTTAATTGTTATCCTGCTAATTCTGTAAAATTTTCTCACTATGAAATTCAAGAATGGCATTCTTCTCGCTTTTCATGCACAACATCATTCTAGTGAAAATAACTCCAAAAATATCAAGATTCAACAGATTGAGGTCTTAAATCAGTTGCTTTTAGCATTGTTAATAAATCTCTTCTCTCTTTTATTTATTTTTCTTTAATTACTTATTTCAGAAGTTAGATGAACTTATCTTAATCTCTGCAATCATTTAAGTCTTGTCGACTTTTCTCAAATTCCTTGTCAATCTTGTCAAATAAAATCAAATAGTTATTGTATTATTAATACAAACTAAAATTATTTTAACTTTTATACTTTTAGTTGCTATTTTGAACCGCCAACTCTACTGTTTTTTTATTTATTTTATTTTCCATCTAAAATATTATAACTATATATTTTATATCTATTAAATAATTAAATAACTTGATAATATTAATATCGAAATTAGTATTAATATTATTATAATGATTTTTTATAATAAATCATTAATAAAATTTTTTATAAATCATTAATTACTCAATAAATTTTAGGACTGATTAAATACAATTAATAAAATAATTAATTAAATTAAAAAGTAGTAAGAAAAAAAAATCAATGAATAGAATCGCCGTTAAATTCATATAATATTCTTAAAATAATAAAGTATAAAAATTAGAATTATTAATTATAAATAATTCATTTTTAAGACATTTTTCAATTTAAAATTATATTGATAATTTATCATTAAGAAATATAAATTAAAATTTTATCCATTTTTATATAATGTTTTTAATTAAAATTCAAATTATAATAATTACAAGAATTATGAAACAATTTATATTATTTAAGATTATATTATTTATAATTCAAATATAATTATAATTTGTTTATTTAAAATAATATAAAAAATTAAACATATAATAATAATATTATAAATACATAATAATAAAGTAAATATTTATCAAATTTAATACTTTAATTATAAATATCTATGGATTAAAAAAATATTTTAGGTAAATAATAAAAATACATACTCTTTAAAATAATGGATAATTAATTTTTTAATTTTTATTAATTATTTTTATTAAAATATTTATAGTTATTTCAAACATTTTTTTGTATTTTTTCATATTTTATGTTATAAAAATCAGATTATAACTACATATTAATCTATATTGAATTTTTATAAGAACATTAAATTTAATTTGATAAGTATTGTAATTTTTTAAAAAAGTTTAGGAAAGTTTTTGTTAATTAAAAATCAATAATATTAATTTGATAAAATCAAGATATTATAAATTAAATTTATAATGATAATTCTAATATATAATATAATTTATTCAGAATTGACTATACATTTATATTTAACTCCTTATATAGTAAACAATTTTTAGTTTTAAAATCTTATATCTCTATTATTTAATTAGACGATTAAAATTTTAATAAGAAATAGAGTAGGTCCTCAATGAGGCTTTATTGGTTTAGCTTTATATATATATAAATAAAATTAAACACTAAAGTCAAGAGGTGGGTCCTAGGGTTTGAGTTCGGCGGGGTGAGTAGACTGCTAGACAAAGTTAAGTGGAGGGTTTTGTGCAGTTTTCCCCCTTAATCCAAATGGACTAACTAAAGAATCCGCAGCGCTGCACAGCGACCTCTCCGGAGGACCGATAAAAAAAAAAAAAATAAGAAATAGAGTAAACATGAACCAAAAATTGATGAAAAAAATTTTAAAGAAGATAACTATTTAAATTACAATATTTTTACTATTGAAAGCATTTAAATATTGAAATTTTAAATTATAATAATAGGAATAAAAAATATAATAATAATAATAATAAAAATAAATAATAAAATTAAAATAAAAATGTCATTGTTGACAATTCTAATTTAACTTGTCAATAAACTTAACATTTTGATTTATTTAAAAATCAAGAAATGATTAGTTGCAATTAGAATTATTGTCTTTAGGAAGATAAGGCGGATTAGGGTAAGTTCTATCTTCAATATATTACTAAATAAATAGAGTAAGAAATAAATAAATACCCAGTTGAAATCATTGAACCATGGATTTTTCTTCAAATTATGATAAGATCCTCCTAATCTGACTTCAGGAGTCTTGCTTAAAAGTTGATTGATGAAGTTGATTGTTTCCTTTTCATTGATAAAGCTAGGAAATTAAAAACGACCTTTAATGATAGCTTTATAGATTTCGTAAGGGTCTTCAAAGTCATTACCGAATGGTAAATACCCACACATTAATTCAAATAACATAATCCCTATAGACCATAAATCAACGTACAAATTGTAACCTTTCATTTTTAGAATTTCAGGAGCTATGTAATGAGGAGTCCCCAATATAGTATAAGTTTTGCTTAACAAATTATTGCTTACTTTTGTAGCCTTATATTTTATTAAATATAATTATTTTAATATATATAGTAACATTGTGAATAATTATAATAATTGACATTATTAATAATAATTATAATAATAGTAGTAATAAAAATATTAATAATATAAGTAATAGTAAAGCAATATTAATACCCCGAAATCTATAAGTTTAATGTATCCATCATTATTATTGACGATGATATTTTCTGGCTTGATATCTCTATGCATAATTCCGTTTCTGTTTAAGTATTACATACAGAGAATGAGCTGACTAATATAAAATTGACTTTGCTTTTTAGAGAGAATATCAAGATCTTGAATAACATAGAATAGCTCGATTCCAGCAACATACTCGGAAACAAAGTAAATATAGTTTTCATCCTGAATAGTAATAATGTGATCAATGATGAAAGGATGATTTAACATTTCCAAGACTTATTTTTCCATAAGAATATTCTTTTCTATCTTAAACTTCTGTATCTTTTTCTAACTAATACATTTAACCACATAGTTAAGTTTGTCATTGATGTTATACACTAAATATACTTCACCAAATGTCCCTTATCCTAATTTATTCAGATATAAGTAATAGCTTAATTAATGATTTGAAATATTCTGTTGTTTTATAACGCTTGACAGTCTACGAGAATTTTCTGATGATAATTACCTCTCTTTTTTTTAAAGAAATTAAATCCAGTCACCATTCAATATTTCAAAAACATCTTCATATACAATGTAAGCCAATAAACAGCTCTCCAAATTTTGAAGGTCTTATTAAAATATTTATTTTACCCTTTTTTGACTCTATTCGAAAATATAATTGTCCCCTATAAATTCATTTTTTTTATAGACTACTTATTTCTAACTATCATACAAATTTCCTTATAATAATATATATAAACCTTAACATATCTATTCCTTCAAAAATATTTGCTTTTAGTACTCATGATAACGAATGAATATTATTTTGTCGAATATTTTAGATTATTCATCTGGCTTCAAATTTTTAAATTGACTATGCAGCATAAATATATTTTTGATTTAGTTGTAAATAAAAATATTTTATAGTTTATCTCCAAAAACTTATTAGACTTTAAGGAAATTTAAACATAGAATAGTAACTTAATCAGTAGCAATTACTTGATAGTTTTTTACAGTTTCATCATTGATGATTTCATAACCAAAGCATTCTTTTTCTTTCAATATTTTTTGATGCTCGTTTTCTGGTTACACAATTACAGTTCCCTTTTTTATCACATAAATATCTTAGAAATTCTAATTTAGATGCTTTATTATTTAACCTTTATCAAATTTCTATGTTATAACTACATTTGTCAATACTTGTTATTAATCCTCATCCAAATTTTCTAATTTATTAATAAAAATCATTACTAAAAAATTCAAGGTTTTTAAGGAATAACAGGTTTTCTTAATAAAACTTTTAACTTATCTCTTTAATAGTTTAATTTACAATCTTACTATCTAAAGCATAAAGTAAACAATCAGTTTAACATTTTATACTTCCAGATCTTGTTAAATTATGAAAAATAGCCAATTCTCCAAACATTTCATTTTATTGTAATTATTTTATATATTTATTATCTATCTCTAAAATTACTATTCCCTATTCTTTAATAAAATTTATTTATTACTTATAATGTATAGATAATCAGCTCTCATACCCTATTTAAAAACATATTTTTCACTTTTAAACTCAATTTCTACAAATTATTAAGCTATTATTTCTCTAAATTATATAATAATATGTATTTTTTATATTTTTATTTTTTTATTAAAATAAATATATTATGATTAATTTTATTAATTTATTATGTATAACTATATAATATTTTTATTGAAAATTATTTTTTTAATATTTAATATTTTGTATAAATTTATAAAATAAATTGTATTTTATATAAAAATTTATAAATAACAATAATTTTTTACAGCTCT
>Ga0315908_10003318_pt1 | contig 11643 bp, 5 predicted proteins | sample LakEriMetagenome_12_FD_203520 | JGI IMG/M metagenome (GOLD analysis project Ga0315908, IMG submission 203520) | Freshwater fungal communities from buoy surface, Lake Erie, Ohio, United States - Buoy 4 MA124 | ecosystem: Environmental > Aquatic > Freshwater > Lake > Lake biofilm | place: USA...
TTTAAATTTATATTTTTTAACAAAAATTAAAAATATATTATTTTATTATAAAAAAATCATTAATGTGAAGTTATTTCTATCTTTTTTGTAGAAGAAAACTAAAGCTAAATATTTGAATTATTATTATTTTTTAATATCTTTTTATAGTTAAAAAAATATATTAGGAAAATAACTAAAAATAAAACTACAATAGATAAATAAAAAACACAATTTTAATTTATTACTTATTGAATATTTATCAGCTAAATATTTTAAGAGTCCTATTATTAGATCTTTACATTAATATTATCAATTTTAATTTATTTTAATATTATTTTTGTGTTTTAATTACAAAAAGACACATTTATACTTTCTAATTGTTTAAATTAAATTTCTTAATATAAAATAACGTTTAAAAAAGTATTATTTTATTAAAATCTAATTTAATCCCTTTATAAAGTAGTATTATTTAATTAAAATTATTAAAATAATTTATAATCAAAATTATTTTATTCAAATTAAAATGTTAAGATAATTTTTTCAACTTTTTTATTTAATAATCCTTTATTATAAATTTCTAAAACAAAATTTATATTATTATACAAATATTTTTATTTTAATATTGGTTAAAATTAAATTTAATTAATTAAATATTTTATAGCTGGATAAAATGATTGTAAAATTCTATAAATATAAATGTTTTTAGGAAAATTTGTTTTTGAATATTAAAAATTATTACTAATTTCTGGAGAAAAAGATAAAATATTATTTTAATTTAACATCCAATCACTTGTTTCTCCATTAGCAATATAATTAATTGTTTTATAAGCATTTCCAATTAAAGATCCTTTTTAAAATTTTGCTTCAATTTCAAATTATTTGTAAAATTTTCCGTATTTTAATATCATTATTTATGAGTTATTTTAATCTTTAATAAAATTATTTGGATAAATCCACATATTACCATAACTATGAAAATTAATTGCCAAAATATATTAACCTTTATATTTTTCAATTAAATTTTTAATTGCTTAAGTTTCTTTTTCACTGAATGCTTTATTTCCTCTAAATGTTTCATCACAAGGATTACTACTTGATCCTTCTTCATCTAAAGCATATTTGTAGCCAAAATTTCTAGCTAAATCAACTCCCCAATTAAGTAATCCACAAAATTTATTTAATTAATTATTTTGATTTTTTCTAATTTCTATATTCTTATAGTCTTTTTTTATATAATTTTAATAAACAATAGTATAACTATCTATATTTAATATAGGCACAAAAACGTAAATAACATTTTTCTATATTTTTTCTTTATTTCTTAATAAATCTATAATTATTTTTAAATTCATTGAAATTGTTATGGTTTCTCTAGCATGAAGTAGCCCAGTAAATAAGACAAAATTAAGATTTTTTTAATTAAGTTACGAAGAATCAGTTTCATTATTTTTAATAGAAATCATTAATATTTAATTTTTTTTAAAAGTTGTCCCTATTGAATTTAATTCATGAATATTGTCTTTAAATTTTTCTTATACTTTTAAAATAAAGTATTTAAATTAATCTGGAGATAAGTTTCCTGAAACATCTCCACTCTTAAAAAAAATTTTTTATTTTTCTTTAAATATATTTTCATTAGGATTGTTAATGTTATTTACTAATTAATAAATAAAATTATAGCTATTAATAAGCTTAAACGCTAAATAAAAAATTAAATTCTTAATTAATTTCATTAAAATAACTAACTTATATTGATAATAATAAAATAATTTTCAAATTTTTTTATTCAATTAAAATATTTAATAAATAAAATATAATTTTTAAATTTATATTTTTTAACAAAAATTAAAAATATATTATTTTATTATAAAAAAATCATTAATGTGAAGTTATTTCTATGTTTTTTGTAGAAGAAAACTAAAGCTAAATATTTGAATTATTATTATTTTTTAATATCTTTTTATAGTTAAAAAAATATATTAGGAAAATAACTAAAAATAAAACTACAATAGATAAATAAAAAACACAATTTTAATTTATTACTTATTGAATATTTATCAGCTAAATATTTTAAGAGTCCTATTATTAGATCTTTACATTAATATTATCAATTTTAATTTATTTTAATATTATTTTTGTGTTTTAATTACAAAAAGACACATTTATACTTTCTAATTGTTTAAATTAAATTTCTTAATATAAAATAACGTTTAAAAAAGTATTATTTTATTAAAATCTAATTTAATCCCTTTATAAAGTAGTATTATTTAATTAAAATTATTAAAATAATTTATAATCAAAATTATTTTATTCAAATTAAAATGTTAAGATAATTTTTTCAACTTTTTTATTTAATAATCCTTTATTATAAATTTCTAAAACAAAATTTATATTATTATACAAATATTTTTATTTTAATATTGGTTAAAATTAAATTTAATTAATTAAATATTTTATAGCTGGATAAAATGATTGTAAAATTCTATAAATATAAATGTTTTTAGGAAAATTTGTTTTTGAATATTAAAAATTATTACTAATTTCTGGAGAAAAAGATAAAATATTATTTTAATTTAACATCCAATCACTTGTTTCTCCATTAGCAATATAATTAATTGTTTTATAAGCATTTCCAATTAAAGATCCTTTTTAAAATTTTGCTTCAATTTCAAATTATTTGTAAAATTTTCCGTATTTTAATATCATTATTTATGAGTTATTTTAATCTTTAATAAAATTATTTGGATAAATCCACATATTACCATAACTATGAAAATTAATTGCCAAAATATATTAACCTTTATATTTTTCAATTAAATTTTTAATTGCTTAAGTTTCTTTTTCACTGAATGCTTTATTTCCTCTAAATGTTTCATCACAAGGATTACTACTTGATCCTTCTTCATCTAAAGCATATTTGTAGCCAAAATTTCTAGCTAAATCAACTCCCCAATTAAGTAATCCACAAAATTTATTTAATTAATTATTTTGATTTTTTCTAATTTCTATATTCTTATAGTCTTTTTTTATATAATTTTAATAAACAATAGTATAACTATCTATATTTAATATAGGCACAAAAACGTAAATAACATTTTTCTATATTTTTTCTTTATTTCTTAATAAATCTATAATTATTTTTAAATTCATTGAAATTGTTATGGTTTCTCTAGCATGAAGTAGCCCAGTAAATAAGACAAAATTAAGATTTTTTTAATTAAGTTACGAAGAATCAGTTTCATTATTTTTAATAGAAATCATTAATATTTAATTTTTTTTAAAAGTTGTCCCTATTGAATTTAATTCATGAATATTGTCTTTAAATTTTTCTTATACTTTTAAAATAAAGTATTTAAATTAATCTGGAGATAAGTTTCCTGAAACATCTCCACTCTTAAAAAAAATTTTTTATTTTTCTTTAAATATATTTTCATTAGGATTGTTAATGTTATTTACAAGATCTTCTATAAAATAATAAGGAGTTGAACTGATAAATGTAATCAAAATAAAAGTATAGTAAAATTTAAAAATTTTCATGTTCAAGATAAAGTTTAATTATGAAAGTTATTTAATAAATTAAATATTTAATAATAAATGTAATAATAGATATAAAGTGATAAAAATCATTATGCTTATTTTTAGATAGGCAAGAACAATTTGAACTCAGGTGGCAATTCATCTTCGCTATATAACCTATCACTGAAATAGATTCTTCTGATTCTGCAATTAGCATGTATTTAAACCCTCAAGGTTTCAATATAATTGGTTCCATAAGCTCTTCTAGTAAAATCACTCAAATTGAATTGTATTTAGTTCCAACCTTCATCCAGCCTCATTGGCATAGTGCATATAAATGGTTTTACTCTAGTCGTTGATTGATAATTACTCGCTCTGAATCTTCTTCTGATGTTCTTATCATCTAGTACTTGCACTTCGAAGGTAAAGTACTTTTTCAGGTTCTTAATAATCATTACCAAAAATGGTAGTTTTATTCCCAAGGTTTTCTAAGGATCTAAAGGAGCTGTTAAGAAAGTTGTTGTTACATTTGTTCCCATTATTTCTAATACACTTGACTGTATGTCTTGATCAGTTATTCTTTTAACATGTCCGTTTCTCACTTATTTGTCCCAAATTTATAATGGTTTACTTCCAATAGAATATAAAATGGATAAGAAACCTGATTAAAATGTTTCTTTAAACATAGTTTTAATTAAGTTATATAATTAAATATCCTAACTAATTTATATTATACATGTTTGAATATATTAAATCATATAAATCATTGCTTTTTATCTGTACTAAAAATATTTCTTATAAAATTAGATATTTTTATTAATGGACTCATTAAATAATTTTATTATTCCTATTTAATCTGATTATTCTATATTTTTTTATTATTACAAGATTATTAAAATTAAATCTAATTATTATCTAAAATTTTTTAATTAAAATCTTTATTTATTGATTTTTTTATTGAAGATTTTAAATTCTAATCTGATAAATCTAAGATAAATTAATTAAATATTACTTTTTTATTAATAATTATTTTAATCAATAATTTACTAATTCTAATTTTAATCTAAAATTATTGATTTTTATTTTTAAATGCTCAAATTTTCAAATTATAAAGTCTTTTTAATACTTTTTTGACTTTTTTATAATTAGTCATATTAAGAAAAACTTATGAAGTTATTGTCTAATTTTTAAGAAATAGAAGATTATTATGATTTATTAGACTTTAAAATATTAAGTTCTTTAAAAATTTTTTAATCTGAATTTTAATTTATTTGATCTTTTAATTTTTAATAAATACTAAAATATATTTAATTTTTTTTTATTTAATATATTTTATTATCGTTATTTAATTATTCACAGATAAAATTATCATAAACTTGTATTTCTTTTTTATATTATTTTTAAATATCCTATACTTTCATCCATTTTTCTGATTTTATTCCAATAAATTTGACAAAATAATATGTTTAATTATGTATCATATTAAATTTTTTTTACTTTATTATTACTCCGCTTATTTTTCTTTTTTTAATTGAATTATTTTAGATTACTTTTTCTTTTTATTACTTTATGATCTTTTATTTAACTTAGCGCATAAAAAATAATTCAAATTAATATATTTATTATTTATTCAGTTATACAAGTATATATTATATAATTTCTATAGAAAATCAGCTTACAATAACAATTTCAAACAAATCTAAGTTAATATTATGGCATTCAATAAACTTGAGATAATCTTATTCTTTTCCTTCAAACAAAAGTGCCAATTTGACTCTATCATCATGGTAAAAATTTCCTTTATTTCCAAAACTATCAACATCTTCTTCTTCCTTGAGTAATTTATTTTTATAATAATCTTTGTTTTTGAGCTTAGAAGGTGAAAAAATACTTTCTTTTTCATAGAATTAACAATCTTTATAAATTTAATTTATGGATTGAGTAGATGTAACTAACTTATCAAAATAAAATACTGTATTATCTCCATTTTTAAGAGAATATCTTAATTTTTATCTTGTATTTTCCTAAAATTTTTCAAGAGCGTCTTATGAAAATTAAACTCCTTATTTTAAAAGAAACTCTCCTATATCAATAATAGTTCCTTTGTATTTTAAAAATGTAAATACATTTCCAGTTTAATCCTAAAATATTACAGATTTCCCTTCTTCAGTTATTTTTTCCCATACATTCAAAAAACTTTTAAGATCAGTTTAATGAACAACTGGTTATTTTTATTATTCAACTTATTCTTATTTTTTTACAGTTTCATCTTTTTTAATGATAGAATTTTATTAATTATTATTTGAACTAACTGCCTTATTTTATGTTGAACTTTTTGTATTATTGATTTCAACTTTTTTATTATTAGTGACTATATTTTTATTAGTAGTAACTATTTTATTTGTAGGGATATTAGTTTATTTTTTCATTTTATTTATTATACAAAAATTTTATATTTTAATGAGAATAGAACATATCAGAATAAAAAATATAATAAAAAATGATATTTAGTAATAAGTTGTTTGTAATAATAAAGAAAATTAAATAATAATATAATTAAAATAAGTTACTTTTCTGAAATGAATAATACTTAAAGCCAGTACAGAAGCCAAATGGGATAGACAGGTATGAGCCAATTAGGAGGAAATACAAATCCTGCTTCATTAAAAGGAAAACTAATGAGTTTAGAAGAAATGATAAAAGCAGTGAGTGATGAATTAAATTTCCACTAAAAAGAAGTGCAACAGCTAAAGAGCGAAAAAGACACATTAGAAAGTGTTTTGACCATGAAAACTTAAGATGTGAAAAAGAATTTGACTAATGAGTTATCTAGAATAGAAGACGAAATGAAGAGGTATTTATTTATTTATTATTTAAATTTAAGACATTTCAGTCATCAGAAGGCAGAGAACAGCAGATTGCAATAATAAATAACTGCTCTCAAAGGAGAAAAAACTGCACTTTAATAATAACTATTAGGATTATAGCGAAGAATCACTGAGTTAGAATAACAGGTTGGTAACGAAGATCATAATTGATTACATTTATATTCTATTCCTCTATATTTCATATAATCATATTAAACGATCTAAAATATATTCATATTAAAAACCCTTATATCTACTCTATATTTTATATAATCATAATAAACACTCTTATATTAAATCATTTCTTATGAAGGCGAGTCTTTGTGAAAGATAATCTTAAAGGTCTTTTATAAATGTTTATATCTTTACCTTTGATTTAACATAAATCCGTGTAAATAAGCAATAGCATTGAAACTTTATTTAATATTTTCATATTAAATAAAACACATATTTTTTTTAGTTTAAGTATCAATTATTCTATTTATTAATTATATTTATTACTAAAAATTTATTATATTTCCGAATTTGCTAAATAATTTTATCAATACTTCTTCATTACAAGATTATTTAGAAATATTTGATACATGTAAAATTTCTGAAGGAGGATTTACCTAAAGAGTAGAATTATCATAAAATCTATTTTAATATTAGTTTGGATAAAGAAATTCATATTCTAATCCATCTTTTTATAAAATATTATCGAATATTGAGATACTTATCTTAAATTATAATAAGTATTATTAATAATAAAATTTACATAAAGAGTAGTATCCAAAAATGATTTATTATTAAGATATTCTTTTGAATTATTTGCACTTATTTTATTATCATACTTTAAAAGAATTATGTCTTTTTATGTTATTTTGCAAATACATAAAATATTTCCGTAATTACAAAATAAATTAAAAATTATTTAAAGATTAATTTATTATGAGTGAATGTTTTTTATGATTATAACACAAGAATTATTCTAATAAACTGTCATATATTAATAATTAAGGCAAAAATTTAATCAATATAAATATTCTTAATTATTTTCAAAAAATATCTTTTGATTTTAATTTAATTGGAATTAAGGATATATTTCATTCATAAATAAAGTATTTTCAGATTAAAAAATTATGTTATTATAGTAATTATTTTTTTAATTCTTATTTACTGTTAATTCAATATGATTTTTTAAAGAAAAATTTTATTAGTTTAGAGTATTATTATTGATTTAAGTTTATTTTTCATTCTCTTATTTATTTTGATCAATTCCTAAAGTAAAATTTTTTAAAATAAAATCTAGCTCATCCAAATTTGTTTAAAATTTATTATTTTAAATATTTTATTTATTTTAAAAGTCTAGATTTTATATTTCGTATTATTTATTTATATCAGAAATATTATTATCTTAATTCTAAATATTATCACAAAAAATTATATCTGCTATACTTTCATACTATTAAAGATTAATATCTCTGATATTATTGGAATTATTAATATTTTAGTTAGTTTCATTTTCTTCAAAAATAAATGGAGAATCTGATTTCGTTTTTTATAATTAATTAACTCTTTTTTTATTTAATTACATTTAAGTTATATAGTCATCATTCAAAGTTTATGATTTTCTTAATTATTAATTTTTATTTTAATCTTCTGTTTTAAAATTTATTTTTTATTGTTAATTTTATTATTAAAATTATTATAATTAATAAATTTATTATTGATTTTTTGTGTCTTAAGTTTATTTATTTATATCATATTTATAAATATTTTATATTTTTTAGTTACTTTAATTATTTTTGGACTGTTTTTTTTTTTAGTTTTATTATTATGTTTTATTAAATTTATATAATGTTTAATTATTAATTTAGTTTTATTGCTATTTATTTATGTCAAATTCATAATCAACTCCTTGATTTTTATTTTTTTAAAGTTTTAAATTTTCAATTTTGGCAAAATATATATTAACTTTAGAATTATAATTAAATAATTTCAAATTTTTATTTTGCCTATATGCATACACAGAATCTTCCATTTTTTTAAATTCAATAAAAGCTTTTACAATTTTAGATTTTTCAAAAATTTATATCTTATTTATTTCTCCATATTTTATGAATAAATTATATAATAATTCATGATTTATAAATTATTTTTAAACATTATAGATACAAATAAGTAATACTCAAGTTTATTTTTAATTGATTTTTTAATTATTATTATGTTCTTTATACATAGAAGAAGATTTACTACTTGTTTATTTATCAATAGTATCTGAATCCGATATCATTTCTTATTTTATTTGAAAGAAATTTTATTATAAAATTTCTTATATTCTTTAAAATATAATATTTTTATTAAATACAACTTTTTTAATAACTAAAATTATATTAAATAAAATCAAAATATTTTCAATCTTAAAAATTTATTTTATATATATTTTTAGTTTCTAATTTTTGTATTATTTTATTTTTAATTAAATAAATTTTAAAGAATTTTCAAAATTTATAAGCTTTTTTATTTTAATTAGTAATATATGAATTTGAATATTTTAATAATTATATTTAAATTTTATTAAAATTCTAAATTTAGAATTTAGAAATAAAAATAAAAATATATATAATTATATTAATTAAGAAAAAAAATTTAATTATTTATATATTTATAAATTAAATAACATTAAAAGTAAAAGAGTAAAAAAATAGTATAAATTTTGAAAAATCATGAATATGTACATTTATATATAAAAAATTTATAAAGATCATAATTATGTCTACTAATAAAGTTATTATTATTTATTATTATTATTTTCAGGAATCTAAGTTTGATTTTTCATGATAAGATTCTACTGCTAATTAAGTGTTTATTAAGTAGTATTAAAGATATTGGTATATTATTCAATTTCTAGATCAGTCCTAATTGGATCATTCATAACTTCCTTTAATAAATTAATTAATTAATTAATTTAAAGAATAAGTATTACTTAGACAAGAAGATTAGCCTGCTCCAGCATTTGAACCCAAATATATTAAGCAGCTTGATTAAGTTTATTGATACTATTTGCATCATGTTGTAGAATAGCAATGAGTTATTATATAATATTGAGCATAGCTTATTGCCTGATTTAGTCTAATTGGGAATTAGGATTAATTGTAGCTTGTACAGGAGGATTGTACATTCCCATTTGCTATTATTACATTTAATACATCATCATATATTGTTATTGTTGATTCAATCCAATATTCTAGTTTTAAGGATGTTATCTTAAATCTTAGTCTCCATGTGCAAAATTACAGTTTACTCCGTTCTTGCATAGTCCTGTGTCAAAGTTGATACATCTACTTGTTTTGTAATTGTAATTCCCCAATACTTTCATCATCTGTTAAGGATTCACTCCCATTTAGTTTATCACGCTAAACTAGGCTGATTATGGAATAGGCTATATATTTTTATTATATTTATTTATATATCCTAATTATTTATATATCAAATTCATATTTTATTTTTTATCCAAATTTATTTATTCAGTAGTAGTTTTATTGTATTTATATGATATTTTATTTTATGAAATTTTTTTAATTTTTTTATTAAAAATAAAATTGAAATTTAAATTAAAGATTAAATTAACAAAATAATTAGAAAATAAAATAATTTTGAATTTTTACATCGTCATCTCTTCTTAAATCTTATTATCCATGAGCAAAACCACATCTTTCTCCTAATTGACAAACTCCATTTTCTAACATATTTATTTATTTTTACTTTCGAAATGTCTACATAAAAGTGTCTTATATCTTCTATTATTCATAATCTATTTTATAATAATTTATATTATTTATTTAAATTATATTTAAATTTATCGTATACTTAAATTACATTAGGTTTTATTAATTTAATATAATAAATAAAGATCAGAGTTAAATGGAAAAGAAATAAAAATAAATAGGAAATTATTATGTTCTTAACAAAATATTAGGTAAAGGATCATTTGCAACATGCCACAAAGGTTGTTTAGTTAATGATAATTAATAAATAGTAGCAGTAAAAATAATAGATAAACGTAAAATATTATCATTAGAAAATAAATAGAAAAGTTAATAAGAATTAGAAAAAATAAAAAGGGAAATTTAAATTTTAAAATAATTAAATAATGAGCATATTGTTAAACTATATGATATTTCATAAACGGATAATAATTTGTATTTATTTATGGAATATTGTAATGGTGGTTCATTAGAAGAATACTTTGTAAAGAATGATAAACAATTATCTCCTGATGAATCTTGCTTAGTTTTAAATGAATTGCTTTTAGCTTTTCTAGAAATGAATGAAAAGTAACTCATGCATTGAGATATTAAGCCCGCTAATATTTTAATTCATAATGGAAAAATCAAGTTGGCTGATTTTGGATTTAGTAGAGTTTTCGATGAAAGTGACAATGCATAAAAATATACTAATTTAGGTACTCCTTTGTATGTTGCTCCTGTAACTTATTTTCTATTTATTCATATTTTATAATTTATATTTATATTATATAATTATCAATACTAATTTTTATAATTTATCAAATAATTTCAAATACTTTTATAATTTTTTAAACTTTTTTTATTATTTTGAATTATAATTTTATAATTATACAAAAGCAAATATTATTTATGCAAATTTATTCATCAAAATGTGATGTTTGGAGTATCGGAGCTGTGATTTATGAATTAATATATGGTCATCATCCATATTATCATGGACATAATCCTTAAAGTATTCATGACTTAAAGAATCTTATTTAAATTCAAAAATTAACTTTTGAAGATAAACCCAAAATAAGCCCAGAACTTAAAGATTTGCTTGAAGTATATATTAATATTAATTAAAATAGAAAATGTTAGCAAACAAAGAGGAGGATAGATTATCATGGAAATAAGTGAATGAACATTAATTTTTTTAAAATTAGTAAGAAAAATATAATAAAAATATCAATAAATATCATTCGGAATAAGATCCTTTTAAAAGATCATTGATTATTAATGAAATGTATTTGGACTAACACCTAGTTGCAGGAAATATTGTGAAAAAATAGTTAAATTAGTCTCTAAATTAAATTTAAGAAGAACTGAATATTTAAAATCCTTAGCAGTTCTAATAAGTCAGTAAGGTAAATAATTTTAGCAAAATTGGAGACATTTTCGAAGAGGAGGATTACACTGATGAATTTCAAAAAATTTATGAGTACATTCTTTTTGAAAGAAATGTAGCTATTTTTTATTATGATATCATTAAAAAACTATGGCAAAATTAT
>Ga0315908_10003320_pt1 | contig 11642 bp, 9 predicted proteins | sample LakEriMetagenome_12_FD_203520 | JGI IMG/M metagenome (GOLD analysis project Ga0315908, IMG submission 203520) | Freshwater fungal communities from buoy surface, Lake Erie, Ohio, United States - Buoy 4 MA124 | ecosystem: Environmental > Aquatic > Freshwater > Lake > Lake biofilm | place: USA...
CAGCCACCAAGCAAATGAAGGAGCTAGGGCGCTACGACATGCGTGCACCGGTCTATTCAACGTCAGTCGCCGCCAACGGCACGTTGTATGTAGCGACGCCTACGCACTTGTATGCCATTGGAAAATCGAAAACGGCACAGGCACCTGTCGATCATAAGTCTGCAGCAGCCAAAGCTCAGCTTGCGCGGATGGAAACAAATGCTGCGAAAGCCCGTGCGGAACATAAAGAAGTCACAGCATGCCTTGTGGATGGCCGCAGCGCTGTAAAGGAGGACTAGTCCATGAAGATTGGTCTCGCATTGTTGGTTGCAGCCGTTCTCGTGCTGCATCACGATATCTGGAACTGGAAGGATGCCTCCCTTGTGTTTGGCTTCCTTCCTGTGGGTCTCGCATACCACGTGGGCTACTCACTCCTCGCAAGCGGCACGATGGCAATTCTTGTGAAGTATGCCTGGCCTAAGAACCTTGATGATGACGATGAGGTGGCAGCATGATTCCAGCAATAATCGTTTTTGCTTACCTTGCTGTCGTCCTTTACATCGGAATTTTTGCATTCCGTAAAGGCTCGACTGGCAGTGGCAGTGGTGAAGACTTCTTTGTCGCCAGTCGAAAACTGGGGCCAATGGTCTTCCTCTTGTCCATTTTTGGCACCAATATGACGGCGGTCGCCATTCTGGGCTCGAGTGGATTTGCTTACCAGCGCGGTGTTGGCGTCTACGCCCTGATGGCATCGTCATCCGGAATTGTCATTCCGCTCACCCTGTGGCTTATCGGGACCCGCTTGTGGTCGCTCGGTAAAAAGCACGGTCACATCACGCAAGTACAGTTCCTTCGCGACCGGTGGGAATCCGGTGGAATTGGCACATTTATCGCCATCGTAACCGCCCTGATGCTTGTCCCGTACATCATCATTGGTGTCATGGGTGGCGGTTCAACCCTAGAAACGATCTCCGGTGGACTGGTTCCTTATGCCGTTGGTGGCGCTATTGTTGCAATCACCGTAGTGGCATATGTGTTCTTCGGTGGAATGCGCGGGACTGCCTGGGTCAACACCTTCCAAACCGTCTTGTTCCTCGCATTTGGCGTAACGGCATTCACATTAATTGCAAAGAGCGTTGGCGGCTTCCCTGCGACCATGCAGGCAATCAGCGAAGGCCCGCAGAGCTTCCTCCTCACCCGTGAGCGGATGCCAGCCGAAGAGTTCTTCTCTTATATGTTCATCCCGCTCAGCGCGGTCATGTTCCCTCACATCGCGATTATGTGTATGACCGCTGAAAAGGTCACACACTTTAAGCGCACCGTTGTCCTCTACCCAATCTGTATTTTGCTGATCTGGCTGCCATCGGTCTACCTCGGCGTCGTTGCAAGCAAGGTCATCCCGGGACTCTCCCCATCGGAGGCAAACGATGTCATCATCCGCTTGCTCTCGCAGAACACAAGCCCAATTCTTGCTGGCGTCCTCGGAGCCGGCATTATGGCCTGTGTGATGGCATCCGACTCCCAGATCCTCGCACTGTCTACGGTGTTTACGGAAGACCTCTTCGCCTACTACGGTGGACGCAAGAAGTTTGGGCCTAAGGCTGAAGTTTGGGCTGGACGGACGTTTATCGTCCTTATCGGTCTCGTCAGCTACGTCATCGCTCTGGCTCTGAAAGAGAAAGCGAACATCTTCGAACTCGCCATTCGCTTTGCCTTCTCGGGCTTTGCGGCGCTTGCACCAGTGATGCTCGCAGCGCTTTTCTGGAAGCGTTCCACAAAGTGGGGCGCGCTTGCGGCAACCGTATGGGTGGTTGGCTGTATATTTGCAAACTGGCACTTGACCAACATCTCGGATGCGATTGCTCCTAAGCCTCCAAAGCGCCCTGCGGCATCCGCGATGCGTGGTGGCCCGGGTGCAGGTGCTCCTGCATTGCCAAGCGGCCTGCTGACATCCGCTCCAAGCGCACAACCAGGCGGAACTCCGCAGGTTACGGGCGATGGCCCAACACCTGCTCCATCTGTACTGCAAACCGCTCAAGGTGGTGCTCCAGGCGGCGCCCCAGAAGGCATGCGTCCTGCAGGTCCTGGTGCTGGCGGACCTGGAGGTCCAGCTGCGAGTGGTCCGGGAGGCCCTGGGGGTCCTGGCGGAAAGAAGAAGCCACCGACACAAGTGCGCATCTTCCCACAGCTGGGCGATATGTTCCTCCGCGGACCAGTCAACGTGACCGTATTCGGGTTCCTTCCAGTGTTCCCAATGGTAGTTGGCTCAGCGCTCTTGATGCTTCTCGTGTCGCTGATCACGCCTCCACCAAGCAAAGCCACGATTGATAAGTACTTTTCGAAGTAGTTTCGAAAATCATTGACCAAAGAGGGGATATCGCAAGGTCATCCCCTCTTTTTTTGAGGTAATTTCTTCTCATGTCTGAACCCGTATCCCAAGAGCGAATCGATGCCGCCAAGGCACAGCTTGACAACCACATCGTCGATGTCATCAACTGGCACTTCTCACCCGAAACCGGAAGTCCATTCTGGTTAGAGTGGGCCGCAAAGGCTGGCTGGGATCCGCGGGAAGAAGTCAAGTCTGCCGATGATTTGATTAAATTCCCGCACTTTCAGGATGAATGGCTCCGGGATGAGCAAAATGAACGCTGGGTGCCAAAACAGTGGACCGGACGCCCATTTGTTGTGTTTGAAACGGGTGGCACCACCGGAATGCCAAAGCAACGCATCGGCTGGGATGACCACAAGTTCGACTACGAAGAATTCAGTGATCACCTCGATGATCAGTTCTTCCCAAAGGGTGGAAACTGGCTGATGCTTGGTCCTACCGGACCTCGTCGTCTGCGTCTTGCAATTGAACATCTAGCAAACCACCGTGGTGGTTCGTGCTATCATGTCGACCTTGACCCACGCTGGGTCAAGCGCCTCATCGCCGACAAAGACTTTGAAACAGCTAAGAAGTACAAGCGCCACTGTGTTGAGCAGGCAGCTGTCATTCTCAAACATCGTAAAATTTCCTGTCTCTTCACCACACCGCTGTTGCTTGAGTCTCTCGATGAGTTGATTAATGTCCCGGATGCTGGTGTCAAGGGCGTTTTCTGTGGCGGTACGCAAATGACGCCACAAACAGTCAGGTTCTCCGTTGAAGAGGTTCTGGACAACCGTGCGCAGTTTGTCCCAACCTATGGAAACACTCTCATGGGACTCGCCTGCTCACGGCCAATCAGCGTAGCCGACCAGTACTCGATCACCTACCACGCACCTCAGCCACGCGCCGTTCTCCGTGTTGTCAATCCAGACCAAACCGAAGAGACCGTCCCGTATGGCGAATGGGGACGTGTTGAGCTCACAACACTCACAAAAGAGTTCTTCATGCCACGCTTCCTAGAACGTGATGAAGCCATCCGCCGCGAGCCATTTGGTCGCTTTGCGTGGGATGGTGTTGGCGAGGTCCGTCCGTTCGGAGCACTTACCTCGACGACCATCGAAGGCGTTTACTAAATGTTGCAAAAGGCATCCCCTTGGAATCGACTCCGGGGACCCGGTGGCGATGGGGATGCCTCATCGGTCCGCCCGCCGGACTTGAAATCTGTCAAGTGGTCGCTCCCCCTCCCGGGGAGCGGCCATGCCAGCATCGTGGAACAAGGTGGTCGCTGGTTTACTTGCACCGCAGATGCAACATCGGGGCAGCACCTCGTCCACTGCATCAACCCGGGAACAAAGGCCATTGAGTGGACGATAAAATCGCCATTCTCGCAGTATCACCGCCATGAGTTCAATACCTTTGCCAGCACAACGCCCGTTGTATGTGCTAAAGGCGGTGTAGCACTCGCTCCATCCGGCGCAAGTGAGATACAAGTCTTTGGCTTCTCCCTGAGCGGAAAGAAGACCTGGTCGATGGAACTGGGTAAGTTTCCAACGCAGCATGGTCACGGAGCCTCTCCAACCATCGTCGGAACAACCGCAATCGTCTCAGCGGAACCTGACTTCGCGATGGGTGGGATCTTTGCCATTGATGTCGCATCCGGGAAAGTGAAGTGGCACCACAAGCGGATGTCTGCGGATGCACCTTATGCTGCACCTCTGGTGACATCGATTGGTGGCCGCGACACGGTCGTCGTCCCTAGCACCGCTTTCGGACTCACGGCACTCGACCTCGCTACGGGTGAGCTCGTATGGCAGCTCAAGCAATCTCCCTTTACACAGCGCTGCGTTGGCGCTGTCACCCGCAATGGTGACATGTTGATCGTCACAACAGGCAGCGGTGCGGGTTCACGCCTCGCAATCGGTTTCGAACTTGCCAAATCTGGTCCACCCGTACAGAAGTGGTCCCTAAACCGTGCAACAAGCTATGTGCCAACGCCACTCACCATTGGTAAAGACACGATTTTCTGGGGTGACAATGGCATCGTCCTGCGCGTCAACTCAGTTACCGGAACGACGGTTTATCAAGAGCGAATCGCAGATGCGACATTTGCATCACCGATTCATATGCAAAATGCAATGCTAAACATCACCAGAAAAGGTGAAGTCATTCGTGTCACCGATACTGCCCAGCCCGGAACGCCTGCAGTTCTGGCTCTGGGTGAAGAATCCCACGCATCCCTCAGCGTCTTTGGCAGCCAAGTGGTTGCACGCACACTGTCCAAGGTCCATGTTCTGGCCTGATATCAAAGGATTAACGTTATGTCCATTCCAACCATTCCTGTCCTCCGCAAAGGCGTTGAATACGCAAGCTACGACCATGTAGAACTGAAGAGTGTTCGCACAGGTGAGGTTATTGCACGCGTCGCACAAGCAAATGCAGCCCTCATCAAACGTGATCTCCGCAAACTAGATCGAAGCTGCCTCGCGGCCTTCTCCGTGACCGAGCTTGTGGCGATGACAAACGAAGCTGGTCGCCACTTCATGGAGTCAACGCTCCCCGTTGGTGACCAAGAGCAAACTCCTGCGGATTACATCCACCAGCTTTCGGAAACAAGTGGGCTGCCACACTCGCTAGTACGCCGTAACATGGCGAAAATCCATCAGGTTTTCACCGAGATGGAAACGATTCTCGCAGGACTCAGCCGCGGTTTGGGTCTAGATGTCATGAGTAACCTCTATGGACAGCAGAATGGCATTCCGGTCTCGTACTTCCCCACTGCGAACTTTCTGTCTGTCGTCCTGCCAAGCAACTCCCCCGGTGTGAACTCACTCTGGATGCCAAGTATTTCCCTCAAGACACCTCTAGTCCTAAAGCCTGGTCGTGAAGAGCCATGGACGCCACTGCGTATCATCCAATCGTTTATCGCAGCCGGGGTTCCCGCCGAAGCATTCTCCTTCTACCCGACTGACCACGAAGGCAGCGCTGCTGTCATGGAAGCATCTAAGCGCGCACTCATCTTCGGGGATGTTGGAACTGTGCAGAAGTATGCATCGAACCCTGGAGTGGAAGTCCACGGTCCAGGCTGGTCAAAAATCATCATTGGAAATGACTGCATCGAAAACTGGCGGGAATACATCGATATCATCGCGACTTCGATTTCCGCAAATGGTGGCCGTTCCTGTATAAATGCATCCACGGTAGTCGTTCCAAAGTATGGCCGGGAAATCGCGGAGGCTGTTGCCAGCAAGGTTGCCGAAGTATTCCCACGTGGTCCAGAAGATGCTGAAGCAATCCTAAGTGGATTTGCAAATCCACGTATGGCTGAAATGATGGATACCGCAATCGATACCGGTCTCCAGACGGTAGGAGCGGTCGACTGTTCGGCGGATAAGCATGATGGCCCGCGCAAGGTTCTTCGGGATGGCTGCACCTACCTTCATCCGACGATTCTCTTCTGTTCATCATGGGATCACCCGATGGCTGGAAAAGAATACATGTTCCCATTCGCTCAGGTCATCGAGACTCCACAGAGCGAAATGCTGGAAAAGATGGGGCAGAGTCTTATCGTGACGGCCATCACCAACGATGATGCATTTCTTCAGGAAATCATGGCCTGCCCGCATATTGATCGCCTGAATGTTGGTGTTTTGCCGACGAGTCATGTCGAGTGGAATCAACCGCACGAAGGAAACCTGTTCGAGTTCCTGTATCGCCGTAGGAGTATCCAGTGGCAACACCAACCAGCGAACTAGCTGGGATTCTTGCTTGCCACAGAGCTGCCCTTGAGATTGTCACAGCGGTAACAGAAGCGCACGGAGAACTAGAGGCATCCCTGCGCTCTGTGACATCCGGCCATAGCAGTATTGCGTTGTTTATCGATCCAAACCTGATGTCCACCGCTTATGTCAAACAAGTGGTGGACAACATTCTTGCGGATGTAGCGGGTGGTGTTTTTACCGACATCCATGAGAATCCATGTGAGGCGGATGTCCTTGCAGCAGCGTCATTCTTGGCGCCAATGAATGCGGATTGCGTCGTCGCCATTGGTGGTGGCAGCACAATCGACACCGCGAAAATGGCACTCCTTCTCGCCTTTGGTGGCGGCGTCCCTAAGGACTGGTGGCCCATTCACAGGCACGACCCCGTAGATGCCCCGCAGCTCTATGTGTACCCGGCGACGGCTGGAACCGGATCAGAAGTGCAAAGTCACGCGCTCATCAGCGATGACAAAACGCATCGAAAAATGGCGATCGGACACGAACGGCTTGCCCCCACAGTGGCAATCCTCGATGTGTCATTACTGGTATCGTGCCCACGGACGGTGATGGTCCTCGCAGGAATAGATGCGCTTAGCCATGCAGTTGAATCAGCAGTAACGCGCACGGCTACAGCTGCGAGCACTGCAGCTGCAACCGATGCGTTTGCCATTCTCTGGCCGGCGCTTTTGGAGCTGGCATCGGATGATGTCCAACTCTCACCAACCGCATTCAAGCAGCTACATGCAGGTGCAACCCTCGCAGGCATGGCGATTGAGGCCAGTATGCTGGGTGCGGCTCATGGCTGTGGCAACACGCTTACCGCCCGCTACGGAGTTGTCCATGGCCAAGCCGTTTCCATCATGCTCCCAGGAGTCATTGCTTTAAACGAACGCGATCCACGCTCTGCGGCAACGTATCGAGCCATCGAGGAGCAGTGTGGCATTGAGCAAAAAATGCTATCGGATGCCATTAAAGCGCTGGTCCAAAGCCTTGGCCTTGCGGTTTCTCTGGCCGAGCTTGGAATTACCGATGCCCCTATCGACACGCTTACCAGCCTCGCGATGGAGCAATGGACCTGCGGTCATAACCCTGTCCCAATGACACTGGATCTATGTAGTTCCCTTTACAAATCAGTTGTGTGAGTCTGCTTGGCTCCTCTGTTTGATGTTGCTATTGCAAGGCAAGCCAAGCAGGATTGTGTCCGTGCTATGATGCCCTAGTGAATTGGAGTTTAGGATATCGATGATGATGTTTTTCCGCACACCCAGCCGCACGACGACGCCTGCATCCGCGCCTCAGACCAACAAGGGAAGTGACTGGTCGAACTGGCGGGGTCCGCTTCATAACGGTGCCACCGTTGCGACAAACCTTCCGACCAAATTCACAGCGCTGGAATGGTCAACGGATCTGATGGGACCATCGCACGCGACCCCAATTGTCCATGGCAAGTACGTCTTTACAACAGTAGCGAATGTCAAACAGGGTGCCCTACAGGTTGTCGCCCTCGACAGGAAGACAGGTAAAGTCCTCTGGGCCGATAATCTTGGCACCGGACATCGTTCTGGAAATGAAGGCTCCGTCACCCAGCTGGATGAGCGAAGCATTTACGCCGCGCCATCCCCAACCACCGATGGCAAGCATGTCTGGTTCTTCTTTGGCAATGGCGACCTTGGCTGCTATACCGTGGATGGCCGCAAGGTCTGGACACGCAATATTCAAAAGGAAACGCATGACTTCAACTTCATGTGGACCTTTAGTTCGAGTCCGCTGTTGTACAAAGGTGTTCTGTATCTTCAGATTCTCCAGCGGGACAAAATTGTCGGCCGTCGTGGCAAGGATGGCGGAGAGTCCTACCTCTTAGCCATGGATCCAAAGACCGGCCAAGACCTATGGAAGGCATCCCGTCCAAGCGAAGCATCCAATGAGAGCCGCGAGTCCTACGGAACCCCGATGCCGTACTCAAGCGGCGGTAAGGACCAGCTTCTAGTGGCAGGCGGTGACTACCTCAGTGGTCATGACCCCAAGAATGGCAAGGAACTATGGCGCTGGGGAACATGGAACCCAGGGCACCGTGAGCTTTGGTGGAGACTTGTTCCAAGCCCGGTCGCTGGTGATGGCGTCGTCCTGGTCTGTGCGCCAAAGAAGGCGCCTGTCTACGCCTGCCCAACAGACAAGCAAGGTGATATTAGTGCAGGTGGCCTGCTGTGGAAGTCAGATGACCGCTCAAATCTGACATCGGATGTCGCCACGCCCGCATTCCACGATGGCAAATTCTTCATCGTCTCCGATGTACGGAAATCTGTTTCATGTGTTGAGGCGAAGACGGGCAAGATTGTCTGGTCCACGGACACGCCGGGCTTCAATATGTGCTGGGGATCGCCTACCATCGCCGATGGCAAGCTTTACACAACGAATGTCGGCGGCATCGTGCTTGTCTATGACATTCAGACCGGTAAACTCCTTGCTGAAAACAGGGTGGATGATGAAGGTTCAGAAGTCCGCTCGTGCGTCGCCATTGCTGGGAACCAGCTGTTTATCCGTACTAGTAAGCGGATGATTTGTGTCGCGAGTCCGTCCAGAAAGTAGCCATGCAGACAGTCAATGCATCCTCCGCCCTCTCACGCCGCGTCGTGGATGGTCCTCTCGCAACGCGTTTCAAGCTGCGCTGGAAGTTCAAGACTGGCAATGCAGTTACGGGGCAGCCCACAGTAGCTGGCAATCGCATTCTCGTGGGCAGTGAAGACAAGAATGTCTACTGCCTGGATCTCTCCACAGGAAAGCGTCTCTGGGGCTGTGCCACAAAAGGCCCTGTCGAAGCATCCCCTCGCATCATTGGAGACCTTGCCGTCATCGGGTCATCCGATGGCCGCCTGTACGGAATTCACATCCCAACAGGTGCGCCGCGCTGGGCCTATCGGACGGAAGACAAGATTCTCGGCACCGCGAACGTGATCTCAAGCCCGGATGGCCGTCGCCAATGGGCGATGGTTGGCAGCTATGACAACCGAGTGCACTGTGTGGATGTCCGTAGCGGCCGTGGCGTCTGGACCTATGAGACAGACAACTACGTCAACGGGATGCCTGTTGTTTCGGGGAATGTCGCGATATTTGGTGGCTGCGATGGCATTTTGCATGTCATCGATATAGCGAACGGAAAAAAGCACTCACAAATTGAAATCGGTGATTACATCGCGGGAACAGCTACCGTAGATGGCGACCGGGCTTATCTTGGTCACTACGGTAATGCAGTGATTTGCGTCGACATCAAGGCTGGGAAAATCATCTGGACATTCCGGGACAAGGGCTTCCCGTATTTCGCCAGTCCTGCGATTGACCAAGGCTTCGTCGTCATTGGAGGCCGGGATCGTCAGGTGCACTGCCTCGAGCAGGCGACCGGGAAACGTAAGTGGGTCTACAAAACCCGTGGCAAAGTGGATGCAAGTGCTACGCTCTGCGACAACAAAGTCGTCGTCGGGTCAGAAGATGGCACGTTGCTTATTTTGGACTTCGCCACCGGAAAACTGATTTGGAAGTACACGATTGGCCGCGCCGTGATGTGCAGTCCGCTAATCCATGATGGCCGGATTTACGTCGGCTCAGATGATGGCTATCTCTACGCATTCGAACCTGCCTAGAGACAGCCATACCTTACGACTGTTCGCTGGTTAGGCTGGAATCTCCCAGAGATTCAGCTGTTCTGCACCTTTGACCAATACCTGATTGCCGAATACAGCAGGGCTTGCCCAGACTTGACTGTCAGCAACCTGATGGACTGCTACAACATCGAGGCCAGCGGCACTCGGCTTGTACACGTGCATCATGCCATCCGCGCTGAATGCGGCAACGTACTGGCCCATTGCGTAGACAGTTACGCTTTCGCCCTTGTTTCCATCACACATCCAAATGACCTTGCCCGTTGTCTTTTCCATAACGGTAAGCTGCCCGCGACGCTTTTCATTGACAGCAATGATGCGGTCACCGATGAGGATTGGGCTAGATGTCGACATCGTGACATCACGGGTCTCCCAGACCTTTTCCGTAACCATTTTCCCGCCAGCAGATTTGATACGCATCGCGAATGTCGGCCGTTGATTGGCTCCACACACAATCATGTCATCCACAACAAGCGGAGTGATTGAGTTGTGGTTGAACATGTTCTGGCGGTTTTGGATGGTCCAAAGCTGTTTGCCATCAACGGGCGAAAACCCACACCACATATTGTGCGTCGCGGTTACGATTTGTAGCTGTCCGCCAACACGTACCATAACAGGGCTTGTGTACGCAGGGCCTTCCGTCTTGGACGCCCAGACATCCTTGCCGGTTTCACGGTCAATCGCGAGGAACTCTCCAGTCGCTTCATGGCCAATATGCACGTAGAGCTTCTTACCATCGAGCAGCGGCGACAACGATGCACCACACACAGGCATCGGGACGCGGAAGCGCTTACTTGGATCGACACGCCATACGATTTTCCCAGATGTTGCATCAAAGCAAGTCATGGTTCCGTTGACACCCGTGGTGTACAGCTTTCCCTGAACGTACATCGGTGTACTACGCGGACACTTTCCGAGCCGTCGCGCAGGGAAAATAACAGAATCGTAAGGAGCAGCGACCTTGTCCGTCCACAGCACTTTGCCGGTGGCCAGCGCCATCGCCTGAACCCACTCTTCTTCGCCATGACGGGTGATCGTAAACACTTTGCCGCCAGCGACGATTGGTGATGAATGCGATTCGCCGACATTCACGGTCCACTTTTTTGTCAGCGTCTTCGGCCACGCAGTAGGTGCCTTGAAACCGACACAATGGCCATCCCGTAGAGGACCTCTCCACTGGTTCCAATCTGCTGGCGCATTAACGCCTGGTCCCGGCACTGAAATCTTCCGTAGGGTCATCTTGTCATACTCCCGGTCTTACTAAGGCGAACAACAAAGGGTGTGCTGAAATAGTTCCAGAGATGTTTTGAAGCGATCTCGCTTAGAGATAAGACTCTTTCAGTAAACACTTAGTGCGAGACACTGGATATCCATGCTGCATCAACAACAGTCCATTTCAAATCAACCATTGCGAATGTCCAAAACGAATCACTCCGCTGCCAGTGCTGATGTCAGTGACTGACGTTTAATCAGCTGCCGTACCGTCGCCTGAACGACGATAAGAATAATTCCGCCGACGGAAACCATCACAACCGCCGAAAGCATAACCACTTGAAGCGGTTGTGCTAAGAGAGTGTCGACGGATGCCCAGAAGGCTGACAATATTCCAATGAGCAGACCAGCAAGCCCACCAAACGCATGCTCGCTAGACCGAATTTGTTGAACGACACTCAGCGGGACACCTAGCGCTTGGAGAAGTGCCGTTTCCTTGATGGTCGCGAGTAGCTGGCGCCGCACAATGATTGCCGTTCCAGCAAGGCCCATCAGGAGCCCAAGTCCTCCGAGTGCTGCAAACACACTCAGATAGGTGTTCTCAACGCTGGCGTATTCGGCCATCCGGTCCGTTGTCCGGGTCAGGCTCAAACCAAATGGCTCGCCCGCATC
>Ga0315908_10003321_pt1 | contig 11641 bp, 10 predicted proteins | sample LakEriMetagenome_12_FD_203520 | JGI IMG/M metagenome (GOLD analysis project Ga0315908, IMG submission 203520) | Freshwater fungal communities from buoy surface, Lake Erie, Ohio, United States - Buoy 4 MA124 | ecosystem: Environmental > Aquatic > Freshwater > Lake > Lake biofilm | place: USA...
TCTCGCAAAACCGTGCACCGTCAGCGGCCTCCGCCTGCGTGTAGCCGCGATGTTGATAGGCGGCGCGGACGAGTGCGTTGTGTGCTTCAGTGGGGACAATGTGGTAGGTGGTTGGCATGGCTCGCGGATGATGACGAGACACACGCGGCGTGCAAGGCGCTGATTGCGCTTCATCTCACCCACCAATGCCCTCGTAGCTCCTAGGCAGCGCTTGAGCCACGGCCAGCCGTTCACATCAATCACACGCTTCCCAGCCGCGCATCCACCGCTAGCAGAGCCAAAACGCTGACGCCGTCCCGAATCCGACCGTCACGCGCCATCTGAATCGCCTCAACGACTGGCAAACGCAGCAGTTCCAACTCCTCCGTGTCCTCTGGCTGCGCCTGCGCATACGTGAGACCCGTGGCGATGAAGATGTCGCAGGTCTCGTTGCTGGTGGAATTGGAAAGCTGAATACCGGAGAGCAGTGGCTCGATTCTGTCCGCCACGATGCCGGTTTCCTCCAGTAGTTCACGACGTGCGGCATCCTCGGTCGATTCACCCGCCGGACAGCCGCCCTCAGGGATTTCCCACTCGTAGCGCTGGTGGCAGTAACGCCATTGGCCGACAAGCCAAGTAAAGCCCTCGTCATCCAAGGGAATCACGCCGACGGCAGTATTCTTGTATTCGACGACGCCGTAAATGCCGGGTCCGCCCGTTGGTTTGATGACCTGGTCTTCGCGCACGCGAATCCACGGATTCGCATAAGTCTCACGCGTGGAGACGGTCTTCCAAGGATTGGGATGTTGGGGAAGTTCAGTGTTCAAAGTTCAAGGTTCGGTGGAGAGCCGCAGGCCCTCGGTTTCGATTCTGACCTGCTTGATCGCTTTGAGCACCGGCCCGATCGTCGGGTGAGCCTGGTAAGGGCCGAGATAGCCATACATCTGCATGCCTTTGAGCATCCCTTCTGGCACCGTTTTGCCGGGAATGCGCACAACGCTGACCTTTGCGTCCGGCCCCAGAGCGGTCATTTCAAGAGCGAAGTCGATCTCGCCAACGAGGTAACGCTTCGTGTCCTCCCAGAACTTCGCCGTGTTCATGGGTAGGCTGGCATCGGTAACGATGAGGCGATTGGCGGCATCGAGTGACTTCACACGCAGCATGTCCTTGTAGGTGCCGTTGCCGCCATCCGGTGCCAGCAGCAGGAGGGCGTTCAACTCAGCCACCGTGAGCGTCAAATCAGCTGTCTGGCCCTCGTTCGCGGCCTTGGCAAAGTCGGCAAGCCTTTGCTCCAGTCCGGGCTGCGGAGAGATCGCGGGCATCGTCACCGGCATTGGCTGCGTGAGGAGGCCGATTTCCTTGTCCATCGTCACCAGCGAATACCAGGACCACCAAACGATGAAAGCGACCACCGCCACCACCGCCGTCATGATGATGCAGCCGTAGCCGGAATGAAACTCGCCTGTCGGGGTCTTTTCGATCTTTGCCATGGGTTTAGTTCAAGGTTCGGAGTTCAAAGTTCAAGATTCAAAGTTTGAAGTTCAAAGTTTTATTGCGGCGTTCAAGGTTACGGGAGCGCGTCGCGCCTAACTCCTACCACCTCACTCATCTAGTCCCCCCACCTTCCTGCGCCCCTTCACAATCGATAACGACCATGCAGGGCGTGTCGGCTTCAACGTCGAGCCTGCGCACGAGCAAACGGGAGAGGTAGGCTCTGCCCCAGTCTGTCTCGCGGTCCAGGAAGCGGCCAAGCGGCGTGTCTCTCTCCACGCAGGCCACGAAGCGGGGTTCGCCCGTGGCTGAGGCCTGAATATCAAAGGTGAGGTATTTGGAGCGCAACGCAGCAGGAATGTCCAGGCCGTGGCTGGGGCGCAGGCCGAGGTGAAGCCAGGCGGCTTCCTCACCTGGTTGTTTGAGAAACGCGACCAGCTTAGCCTCATGCGTTTCATGAAACAGAGGCCAGTGGATGCGGCGCTTGCCATCTGCACCGGATTCGAGGCGGATGAGAGCACCGTTGGCACAACGAGTAGTCACCACCTTGAAAATCGGCACGGGTTGACCAGTTGGGAGCACCAACGGCAGGCCGGGAATGCGCGCCAAGAGACGCAATTCGATTTTTTCCTCTGCCCCCGCTCCAAACAGGGCCTCGATCTCTGCTCCGTGCTTTTCCGCCTCGTGAATACAATCAGCGCGGCGTTCCGCAGTGTCTGCGGCGACGAGTTCCGAGACCAATGCCTTCACATCGGCAGCAATCGCCGCCTCATCAGGCGGAGGAAATGTAGCCGCCCGTGATTCCGTCTGGGTCACGCTCTGTGCCGGGCGGATTTCAGGAACAACCGTCGGTTCGGTGACAGGTGCGGCATCCATCAAATCTGACGCAGAGCTTTGCTCCCACCAAAACCAAGCTGACACGGCACAGACGATCATGAACACCAGCAGGATAAACGCCCCTTTCCAGGAGGAACCGCCAGAGTAGGACGGCATGGTGAACTCAGCCACCGGAGGCAGTTCCCCGACCGGCATGAGTGCCTGCGAGGGCTGCAAAAAGGTACGCGCAAGAGGAGCGGCTTGAGGTTGGCCGGTGACGGCGTCCGCCACCGGCCACCGTGTAACCCCAGGCGCGGCGGCTGGCGTGGTTGGTTGAGACGCCGGGGCCATATCTCCGCCCTGCCACGGCTGCATCTGCGCCACGCGCCGCCGCACCTGCTGCACGCCCACCACCCGCGCCTGCGTGCCGAATTCTGTCCGCGGAGCAGAATGTGCGCAATGCGGGCACCGTGTCACACCCGCCATGCTCTGCTGCATGGTCAGAAACGCCTGCCCGCAGGCAGGGCAGATCAGGCTGGCGGTGGTAGAGGGATGATTCATAAAAAAATCTAGCGCATGCGCCAACAAACCGCGAACCGGTTGTGCGAAGATCACGACGCTGTAGATTTCTCCCCGCATGAGCCGCCTGCCCGATGATTTAAAGCCCGTCCCCCGCCATATCGCCATGATCATGGACGGCAACGGTCGCTGGGCAAAGGAGCGCGGCCTGCCACGCACCGAGGGCCACCGGATGGGCTCGGAGACCGTCCGCCGCGTGGTGGAGTGCTGCGGGGAGATCGGCGTGGAATTCCTCACGCTCTACGCCTTCTCCTCGGAAAACTGGAAGCGCCCGAAGCGCGAGGTCGAGGCGCTGATGAAACTGCTGGAGATTTTTCTGCGTGGCGAACTGCCGCTGATGATGAAGCAAAACGTGCGCCTCCAGGCCATCGGTCGCCTGCATGACCTGCCGGAGTCCTGCCAGAAAGAATTGCACCGCTGCATCGAGACCACCGCTCAAAACACCGGTCTCACACTCATTCTGGCCCTGAGCTACGGCGGGCGAGAGGAAATCATCGACGGGGTGAAAAGTCTGCTTCAGAGCATCGAAAGTGGCCACCTCGACAAGGCGATGATCGACACCGAGGTCTTCAGCAAGCATCTCTACACCCGCTATTACCCCGATCCCGACCTCATGATCCGCACCAGCGGCGAGATGCGTCTCTCAAATTTCCTGCTCTGGCAGCTCAGCTACACGGAGTTCTACGTCACTGAGAAATTCTGGCCGGATTTTTCCAAAGAAGACCTGAAAACCGCTATCCGCGCCTTCCATCAGCGCCACCGACGCTTCGGCGCTGTGTGACGAAAGTTTGACCTCGTCATTAATTGCGACGATAACGCGGCCCTAACCCAACGCACGCCCGACCTCAAATGCCAGACATCCCGGACACCCACCTCATCATCGTGGATCCAGACGCCGACTTTCTCTCCTGGGCTGCTGCGCATTTGAAGGCACCAGGCGTCAGCATCAGCACTTACGAGCGTGGAGAAGACGCTCTTGCATCGTATCAAAAAAAACGTGCTGACCTGTTGCTCACCGAAGTTCGTTTGAATGGCTCCACAGGCATCGAACTGCTCAAGCGCCTGCGCCAGACCGACCCGCAGTCGATGGTGATTCTGTTCAGTGGCAGCGCCACGACCAGCCACGTCATTGAGGCCATGCGCCTGGGCGCTTACGATGTGCTGGGCAAGGAACGCCTGCCCTACGAGTTGCGCACTGTGGTAGAGAGTGCGCTAAGTTCCATCGAAGCGCGCCGCGTCACTCGCGCCCAAACGGCGGAAGTCCCGACGGAGTCGATCCAGGAGACCATCATCGGCCGCTCTCCGCCGATGCAGGAGGTCTTCAAGCTCATCGGTCGCGTATCACGCTCCGACGCTCCGGTCATGATCACGGGTGAAAGCGGCTGTGGCAAAGAACTCGTTGCTGGCGCCATCCACAAGTTCAGCACGCGTGCGCTCAAAGAGTTTGCGGCCATCAACATCACCGCCATCCCGGACAACCTGATCGAAAGCGAGATCTTCGGGCATGAAAAAGGCTCCTTCACCGGCGCGGTGAACCAGCGTGTCGGTCGCTTTGAGCAGTGCGACGGCGGCACCCTCTTCCTAGATGAAATCGGCGACATGCCGCTCGCCGTGCAGAGCAAGTTGCTCCGAGTGCTTCAGGAAGGCCAGTATTCCCGAGTCGGGAGCAATCAAACGCTGAAAACTGACGTGCGAGTGCTCGCCGCCACCAATAAAAACCTCGAAGAAGAAGTCTCCAAGGGCACGTTCCGCGAGGATTTGTTCTACCGCCTCAATGTCGTGCGCATCCACATCCCGCCGCTCCGTGAGCGCCGCGAGGACGTACGTCTGCTCGCCGAATTTTTCCTCCATCGTCTCTCCACCCGCCGCCGCGGCCCGCAGATGCGCTTTACCGACGACGCACTCGACATGCTCGACGCTTACGACTGGCCCGGCAATGTGCGCGAACTGGAAAACACCATCCAGCGCGCCTGCGCCCTCTGCAATTCCGACGTGCTCCTGCCCTCCGACATTCCGCTCGGCAGCAAAGGAGCCCGCCACATGGATCCCTCGAGCACCGTCACCCGCATGCGTGATGCCTTGAGCATGCTCGTCAACGTGGCCGAAAAAACGCCAGACATCGAACTGCTGCCCTGGGTGGAGCGTGAGCTTTCACGCCTCGCTTACCGCCACTTTGAGGAAGATGCGGAACGCACCGCCAAATTCCTCGGCGTGAACGGCACCGTCCTCGAAGGGCACCTCAGTGCCCCTGCCGTAAAGAAAGCGGCTTTCGAGAGCCAAGTCATCGCTCCTGTCTTGAAGAAGGCCAAAAAAGCCAGTTGAGCGCCCGCATGACCCGCTTGCAGTTGATGGCCCAGCTCTGCCGGATTCCGACCACGTCTTTGCAACTCAAGCGCTAGACCAACACGAAACATCACGTTAAAACCGCCCCTTCTATGATCAAACAACTGACACTCACCGCTCTCGCGGCTCTCTCCATCGCCGCATTCGCCGCCGACAATGACGGCTGGACCTCCATGTTCAACGGCAAAGACCTCTCCGGCTGGAAATCCAACGAGGAAACTCCCAGCAGCTTCAGTGTCGAGGACGGCGTCATCAAGGTCAGCAACGGTCGCGCCCACCTCTTTTACACCGGCCCGAATGGTGACGCGAAGTTCCAGAGCTTCGAGTTCAAGGCTAAGGTCAAGCATATGGAAGGCTCCAACTCCGGCCTCTACATCCACACCAGCTATCAGGACAAAGGGTGGCCGGAGAAAGGCTACGAATGCCAGGTGAACAGCACCGCGCACAAAGACCCCAAGAAGACCGGCGGCCTCTACGCGGTGAAAGACGTGCTCGACAAAGCACCCGTGGGCGATGGCGAATGGTTCGACTACCACATCAAGGTCGAAGGCAAGCACATCACCATTTCCATCAATGGACAGGTCACCACCGACTGGACCGAACCCGAAGGCTGGGACCCTGCCACAGCACTGAAAAACATGCCCGGTCGTAAGCTCACCGAAGGCACCATCGCCATTCAAGGCCACGACCCGAAAAGCATCGTTTATTACAAGGATTTGTTCATCAAGGTCATTCCTTGACCTCATTGCCAGCGTTTGAATGATGAGGCGGGCGTCTTCGCGGACGCCCGCCTTCTTTGTCAATCCCTCCAATATGCGCCTCAACCACGACATCCACCTCGGCTACTGCACCAACATCCATCGCGGAGAGACGTGGGAAGAAACGTGGAACGGCCTCAAGAACTACACGCTTCGCGTCAAAGACCGCGTCAGTGCCGGAAAGCCGTATGGCATCGGTTTGCGCCTCAGTCAGCAGGCTGCTCTTGAGCTGAGCGCCCCAGGAAAAATAGCCGAGTTCAAAGCCTGGCTGGATGCGAACGGTTGCTACGTTTTCACCATCAACGGCTTCCCCTACGGCTCCTTCCACGGCACACGGGTTAAAGAGCAGGTGTTCAAGCCAGACTGGAGCACGCCGGAGCGGCTTGTTTATACGAATCTGCTGTTCGACATCCTCGCGCAGCTGCTTCCTCCAGGCGTCAGCGGCAGCGTCAGCACCCTGCCAGGCTCTCACAAGACCTTCGGCGTCGGCGCGGATGAACTGAACGCAATCTTCACGAATTTGCGCCTCTGCCGCGAACACATTGAAAAAGTCAGTGTGGCGAGCGGGCACGATCTGCATCTCGGACTCGAACCCGAACCACTCGGCCTGTTCGAGACGAGTGGAGAGACTTTGAAGTTTTTCGGCCTCTATCTCGACCGCAACCCGCAGGACCGCGACTTCTTCAAATTCGTCGGGCTCAATTACGACACCTGTCATCTTGCCATCGAGTTCGAAGACGCCCAAAAGGCGCTTGATCGCATCACCGGCGCGGGCATCCGGCTGAGCAAGCTGCACTTCAGCTCTGCGCTGAAGTTGAAACCGACCCACGAGAACATCGCAAAGCTCCATGCTTTCGACGAACCCGTCTATTTTCATCAGGTCATCGCCAGTTACGGCGCAGACGAGCCTCTGCGACGTTTCAAAGACCTACCAGACGCCTTGCAGTTCGCCCAAGCCAATCCCAACGATCTCGGCGAAGAATGGCGTGTCCATTTCCACATCCCGATCCATGCCCAGCCCGGCAGCGGATTTGACAGCACACGGGATCATCTCATTGGAGCGATGGACTGGCTGGCCGCGAACCCGAAGAAGTGCCAGCACATCGAGATGGAAACCTACACCTGGGAAGTCCTACCAGATGAGATGCGCAGCGGGGATGTCGTGGATCAGCTCGTGAAGGAGTATGAGTGGACGTTGGAAGAGATGGGAAAGCGAGAATTGACGGTCAAGCAGGCCTGATGGCCGTCAAGAATGGGTCAAGCATCGTGTGGCAGACCTGCTTGACCATGCCTTGACCTCTTGACATCCCCCCGCCCTTCCCCCAAGTCTGCCACTTCATTTACCCCACCATGCAATCCCTCTGGAACGACACTGAAGCCGCCTCTTTCGGCACCGATCTGCTCGGACAACGCGTTTACACTTCCCGTCTGCTCGGCCGCAATCCCGCCTTGGTCCTCCATGGCGGCGGCAACACCTCGGTGAAGGTCACGGAGCCGGATTATTTCGGCGATTCGGCCGAGATTTGCTATGTCAAAGGAAGCGGCTGGGATCTAGCCACCATCGAACGCGCCGGTTTCTCTCCCGTGCGTATGGCCGCGCTGCTCAAAATGGCCCAACTGCCCACCATGAGCGATGAGGACATGGTCTTGCAGCAACGCGCCGCGATGACGAACCCGAACGCGCCTGCCGCCAGCATCGAGGCCATCCTGCACGCCATCCTGCCTTTCAAATTCGTTGATCACAGCCACGCGAACGCCATCTCCGCCCTCACCTGCGCCGCTGACGGAGAAACGCGCACGCAGGAACTGTTCGGCTCCAAAGTGCTCGTCCTGCCCTATGTGATGCCCGGCTTTGTTCTGGCCAAACAGGTCTTCGAAGTGCTCCAAAAGACTGACCTGCGCCAAGAAGGCATCGAAGGCATCGTCCTCCTCAAACACGGTCTGTTCACCTTCGCCGACGACGCCAAAGCCAGCTACGAGAAGCACATCGAGCTCGTCACCCAGGCCGAGGCCTACCTCGCCCAAAAATCCGTCAATCCGGTCAATCCTGTCACCGAAGTCAAAACCGACCTCCTCGCCCTCTCCCAACTCCGCCAACTCGTCTCCAAGACCCGTGGCTCTCCCCAAATCGCCCGCCTCAGCACCAGCGAGGCCGCATTGACCTACGCTGCGCTCCCCAACATCGCCGATTGCGGCGCTCGCGGCCCCTTGACGCCCGATCACAGCATCCGCACGAAGCGCATCCCTGCCGTGCTCGGTGATGACCACGCCGCCAGCATCCAAGCCTTCGCCGCGAATTACGAAAGCTACTTCAAAGCCCACGCCAGTGGCCAGACCATGCTCGACGCCGCCCCGCGCTTCGCCATCTGGCCCGGCCATGGCATCGTCAGCTTTGGCGACACCTTGAAGGACGCCAAAATCGTCGCCGATATCGCCGAAAGCACCGCCGCCACCGTCACGCTCGGCGAGCGCACTGGCGGCTGGGCACCGCTCAGCGAAAAAGACATCTTCGACATCGAATACTGGGACCTAGAACAGGCCAAACTGCGCAAAGGCCCCGCCCGCAAAGTCCACCAGGGCAAAGTCGCCCTCGTCACCGGCTGCGCCGCCGGCATCGGCTTCGCCATCGCCGAATCCCTCGCCGAGCAGGGCGCTCAGGTCGTCGGTCTCGACATCGACAAAGAGATCCCCGACATCATGAAGAAGATCGGTGCCATCGGCATCGTCGTGAACCTCACCGAGGACCAGCCCGTGCAGGACGCCATCGACTTCACCGTCCGCGAGTTCGGCGGCATCGACATCGTCGTCAGCAACGCCGGCATCTTCCCCAAAAACGACGCCCTCGACGTCATGGCGCAAACCGATTGGGACCGCACCCTCATGATCAACCTCACCAGCCATCAAAAGCTGATGAACAAGGTCATCCCCTTCGTGAAGCACAGCCCCGATGGCAGCATCATCTTCGTCGGCAGCCGCAACTTCAAAGCCCCCGGCCCCGGCGCCAGCGCCTACTCCTGCTCCAAGGCCGCCCTCACGCAGCTTTGCCGCGTCGCCGCCCTCGAACTCGCCCCGTGGAAGATCCGCGTCAACATCGTGCATCCCGACGCCGTCTTCGACACGAAGCTCTGGACCCCCGAAGCCCTCGCCAAAAGCGCCGCCCGCTACAACATGACCGTCGAGGAATACAAAACCAAAAACCTCATGAAAGTCGAGATCCGCTCCAAAGACATCGGCAACATGGTCGCCGCCATGGCGTCACCGTTGTTTGCGAAGGTCACCGGGGCGCAGATTCCCGTGGATGGCGGGAATGACCGGGTGATTTGAGATAAGCTCACATGTTCGCCATCTGTTACGCACTCCCGGTTTCCGTTTTGCTATCACGAAAGTGGTGACTCGGCCAAATCGAGAGGCATCCGCCACCATTCGCTTACTCCACTGCATAATCCGGGTTCAAATCACCCAGCAGATACAGGCGCTGGGGTTCTGAGCCTGATGTTTGGCTCACTGACGCAGTCACTGGTGGTAATTCAAATGTCGAGCAAGGTTTTGGATTTCCAGCTCCGGGATGAGATGCCGGGAGGATTGAGACCTGTGGCGCGTCAAAGGTTCAACTCGCCAATCCGCTGCATGACCTCATCAGCAAGCACCTGGTACAATTCTTTGCCAGTCTGGGAGTAGCTCTCCAGATCTGGCCGCCAGAGATCGCCCACGACCAGGGTGATGCGGGCCGGGCGGAAGGTTTTGGCCCCACGCGGGTAGGCCTCGTGCGTGCCGAAGATGCGGACGGGAAGGACCGGTGCGCCGCCTTTGGCAACGAAAAGACCGACCCCGGCCTCTGCGGGCTGAAGTTTGCCATCAAGACTGCGGGTGCCCTCAGGAAACATGAGGACCTTTTTACCCGCGCGCAAAAGTCGGATCGTTGCCTTCAGGGAGGACGCGTCTGGCTTGTCGCGGTCAATGGGGATGGCCTGCCAACTGCGAAGCACTTTGCCCACGAGAGGATGGTCGAAGAGCGACTTGCGAGCAAAGTAATGAATGGCCTCATCAAATGCCTGACCGACGAAGGGAGGATCAAGGAAACTGTCGTGATTGCTGGCAATGAGGCCAGGACCAGCGAAGTTCATCTTCTCTTCTCCGATGATATGGAAATCGAACAGACCACGGGCGATCTCGTGGAACAGGCGTTTGCCGAGCCAGTAGCTGAAGTTCATTGGATGGGGCGCGGTTCTCTGTTCGCAGTTCGCTTTCAGAGTTTGAGTGCCGCGAGAACTTGCTTGACGGCCTGATCGAGAGTGATGTGGGAATTGTCGATGACAGTGGCTCCGGCGGGGATGATGAGAGGGCTGTTTTTTCGCTGTTTATCGAGCCGGTCGCGCTCAGCGATCTGGTCGGCATGGCCCTGGGCACCGCGGCGGCTGGCACGGACTTCCTCACTGGCATCGACGTAAATTTTGTGCGGGCTTTGCGGAAAGACGACAGAACCTATGTCACGGCCTTCCATGACAAGTGGCCCAAGAAGAACTAGGGCACGCTGGTCGGCAACGAGGCGCTCACGCACTTCGCTGACGCGTGCGATGAATGAAACGGCGCGGTTCACGGGATCGCTGTTGAGCTCAGCATCGGTGAGCGAGTGACCAGCAACGCAGACCTGGGTTTTGCCTTCAACCACGGGGGATTCGATGACAATGCCCGAAGCAGCGGAGCGCACGGCCTCGGCGTCCTGCGGATCAACACCAGCCTGGAGCACAGCCCAAGTCATGGCGCGGTACATGTTCCCGGTATTCACATAGGTGAAGCCAAGCTGTTGAGCAACGAGACGAGCAATGCTGCTTTTGCCTGAGGCGGCGGGACCGTCGATGGTAATGACAGGATGCGGATTGCTCATGGGTGCTTCTGACTGAGTTTTTCCGCCAGGGGCTGTGGAATGCCGGACATCACGGGAATGGGCGGCGCACCGGTGTCGCCAAGCAAAAACAAGTCGAGATGATGCTCGAAGCCAGGATACGAAGTGGCGATGCATTCACTCCCCTCAATGGTCGTGGTGCCTTCGGCAAACATGCCAGCCACGAGAAAGGCCATGGCGATGCGGTGGTCTCCCCAACAAGGCAGCGTGGCACCCTGCAACTTTGCACCACCCTCAATCTCCATGCCATCGGGATGCTCGGTGACGGTGACGCCCATGGCGCGAAGGTTCTGAGCCACGGCGGCGATGCGGTCTGTTTCCTTCACACGAAGCTCGGAGGCGTCGCGGATGAGGGTTTTCCCACGCGCTAAGGCTCCCGCGACGGCGAGGATAGGTAGTTCGTCGATGACGTTCGGAATTTCAGCCCCACCGATGACAGTGGCATTCAAATAGCCACCTCGGACGGTGATGTTACCGCGTGGTTCGCCATCGGAGTGCGTTTCGGAGTTGGTCACGAGCGCCCCCATGCGCAGCAGGACGTTGATGATGCCAGTCCGGGTTGGATTGAGGCCGACGTTTTTGAGCGTGATCTGCGCTCCTGGGGAAGCCGCAGCGGCGACCATCCAGAACGCGGCGCTGGAGATGTCCCCCGGCACGACGATGTCCGTCGCACGCGGCTCCTGGCCGCCATAGACACTGACGCAATCATCTTCGCGCAGCCATTTGATGCCAAAGTGAGTGAACAAACGCTCGGTATGGTTCCGCGTGGCGA
>Ga0315908_10003322_pt1 | contig 11639 bp, 11 predicted proteins | sample LakEriMetagenome_12_FD_203520 | JGI IMG/M metagenome (GOLD analysis project Ga0315908, IMG submission 203520) | Freshwater fungal communities from buoy surface, Lake Erie, Ohio, United States - Buoy 4 MA124 | ecosystem: Environmental > Aquatic > Freshwater > Lake > Lake biofilm | place: USA...
CGGCCCAGACCCAACCACGTGAAAGGTTAGTCGACTGTCGGTCATGCTTCCTCGCCGTCTCGATCCGGGGGAATTCGAAACAGGTTTTCAACAATCAGCCCAACCACGGTCATGCTCACGGCTCCTACCAAACCGAGGACGACATTGAGGATGCCGGTGACCTGAGGAAGGAGAAGCTGGTAAACCAAGATTGCCAATTGCCAGCCAACAAAAATACTCCCGGTTAGCGAAACTGACTTACCAAACGCTACCGAGCGAACCGCATAAATCGGGTCCACCGGTTTTGGGCGCGGACCCTTGTCTTCTACAAACTTCTTTAGGGCCGATCGGTAACGCAGCATCGGGATTACCGAAAGGAACAGGATCAGAGCGATGGTTGGCTGAACCAGAACAACATTTATGGCGATCGTCGGTGCCGGTAAACCATTGCCGACCATGATTTGTATAGCGAAGTAGCCGACCACACCGACAGCCGAAGCGATTGATAAGAGGTTCGTTAGTTTGGTTGCCTTCACTTTAGATTTCCCATACCTGACTCTTCAAATCCTCTGCCAGTGCCGAAACCGAGCCGTGGCCCATTAGTTTCGCAGACGGGTCCATCGCCGCCCAAGGCACCATCACGAAAGCTCGCTGGTAGGCACGAGGGTGAGGAAGGGTTAGCCTCTTGCCCGACTTTATTTCTTGGCCGTAGGTAATGATGTCGATATCGAGTGTTCTAGAACCCCAACGTTCCAAACGCACCCGACCGTGGCTGGTTTCAATCTCACGGAGTTTGGTGAGCAAAACGCCTGGTTTGAGGGTGGTTTCGATTTGGATTACCCCGTTTAGGTAGCGTGGAGCTTTTTCGTCTAGTCCCTCGGCTGTGGCGGCGAAACTTTCGTAGAGCGGAGATTGGTTCACCACTTCAACACCCTCGATGGACTTGATGTGTTTTATGGCCGACCTAATGGTCTTTTTGCGGTCTCCAAGATTGCCACCAATTGCGAGCACGGCCTGTTCAGCCATTTCTCCCCTTGATGGTTACCGAGACGTCCTCGAAGTCGAAGGGAATCGGAGCGTTTGGTTTGTGAATGGTGACTTTGGCTTTGGTAACCAAACCAGACAGCGAACCGCCACCAAAGTTGAGACAAAGATCCAAAAGGCGTTGCGCGAGGGTTTCAATTAGATCTACCGGCTGGCTTTTTGCCGCTTCAACCAAGGCTTTGGCCAGATCGCCGTAGTGAACAGTGTGGTTCAAATCGTCGGTGAGGGTTGACTGACCTCCGAGCCAAACCGTGGCATCAATGTAAAAGTCTTGGCCATTTTGTCTTTCAAAATCGAACACTCCGTGGTGCGCGTAAACGCGAAGCCCCTTGATCTTGATTTTGTGTGCCATGCGTCAATTCTGCCTTGAACGCGTGGCTCTTACGTTGTGAACGCGAACTCCCCAGAGCGAATGTTTTTCGCTCAGCTCAGCCATCAGATTAGCCGTGGCCAAATCTCTGGCTTCCAAGGTGTCTTCGGTTTCGAGTTTGGCGGCGATAAAGCGCTTGCGCGATGCACCAATGAGTATGGGGAGTTGCAGTTTTTCTAACTCGTGAAGATCATCCAAAAGTTGCCAGTTTTGGTCAACGTTTTTGGCAAAACCGAGACCTGGGTCGATCACGATTTTGGTGACTCCAGCAAGTTTGGCTAACTCCACTCGCTTGCGAAGTTCCTCGGCTACTTCCAACCCGATGTTTTGATAATGATTGAGCTGATCCATTTCGTCGCCGTAACCTCGCCAATGCGAAATGATCAGGGTGCTGAAGTTTTCAGCGGCCACCTCGAAAATCCTCGGGTCATTGAGACCACCGGAAACGTCGTTGATGATTGTGGCGCCGGCTTTGAGCGCAGCCTCTGCGGTCAGAGAGTTCATGGTGTCTATCGAGATGGGGACTCCGAGAGAACTGATGGCCTCAATCACCGGCACCACCCTGGCGATTTCTTGCTCGACGCTTACTCGAGTGGCCCCCGGCCTGGTGGATTCACCTCCCACATCCAGGATGTCGGCGCCTTCGGAAACCAGTAGTTTCGCCTGTGCCAGTGCAGCGTTCACGTTTTGAAACTGCCCGCCATCGCTGAAGGAATCGGGAGTTATGTTGAGCACACCCATGATGAGCGGCCTGTTCATTTGCTGATGAGTCCCATTACTTCGGCGCGCGCGGTTGGTTCGGCATAGTAGCCGCGAGCGGCCATCGTTACGGTGTTTGCTTCCGGTTGGCGAGCGCCACGCGAAACTACGCAGTGGTGTCTGGCTTCCAAAACCACCACCACGCCTTTGGTGGAAAGACCCACTTCTAAGGCATCCGCAATTTGCGCGGTCAGGTTTTCCTGCAACTGAGGACGGGCGGCGATTAGCTCAACCAGTTTCGGTAAGCGGCCAAGACCGATGACGCGATCGTTTGGGAGGTAGGCAACGTGCGCAACCCCGGTAAAAGGTAACAGGTGGTGTTCGCACATCGAAACAAACTCAATGTCCTTGAGAATAACCACTTCGTTGTGCTCTGCAGGGAAAGTTTCAGACAAAACTTCCAGCGGATTTTGATTCACGCCCTTGAAGAACTCGGCGTACGCTTCAGCAAATTTTGCGGGGGTTGCCGCCAACTCATCCCGAGTAGGGTCTTCGCCGATAGCCGAGATTAACTCGACCACCGCGCGCTTGACCCGCTCGGCGTCGAACACTATTTGGCCTTTGGCTTAGCTGTTGGCTTGGCAGCCGGTTTGGCGACACGCTTAGCTGTTGGCTTTGGAGCGGGCTGCATGTCTAGTTTCGGTGCTCGCCTTTTTGGAATTGCAATCGGCGCAATCTTAGAAACCGGACGAGTCTTCTTCGAAAGCCACTGGGTGCGCTGGGGAAGTTTCTTTACCGCCTTAAACAAAGTTGCGATTTCGTTGGCATTGAGGGTTTCACGTTCCATAAGTGCCTTGGCCGTGGCATCTAGAACCTTGCGGTTTAGATTCAACGCCTGGTAGGCCTCATCCTGGGCAGCATCAAGAATCGCACGAATTTCGGCATCAATCACCTGAGCGGTGGCCTCACTGTATTCCTTGGTCTGTTGCATGTCTCGGCCAATAAACACCGCGCCGCCACTAGAGAAGCTAACGGAGCCGAGGGTCGATGAGAAACCATACTGGGTAACCATGGTTCGAGCGATACTGGTTGCCTTCTCGAAATCGTTTGAGGCGCCGGTGGTTGGGTCGTGGAAGACGATTTCTTCCGCAACGCGGCCACCCATGGCGTAAGCAATTTGATCGAGAAGCTGATTGCGCGAAACAGAGTAACGGTCTTCCAGAGGAAGCACCATGGTGTAGCCAAGGGCTCGTCCGCGAGGCATGATGGTGATCTTGCTGACCGGGTCGGAGTTGTTCATAGAAGCGGCTACCAGAGCGTGACCGGCTTCGTGATATGCGGTGTTCAGGCGCTCGCGCTCCTGCATCATGCGAGATTTCTTCTGCGGTCCGCCAATTACTCGATCGATTGATTCGTCCAAGATTTCGTTGGTGATTTTCTTCAGATTCAAGCGGGCTGTTAGCAAAGCTGCTTCGTTTAGAACGTTGGCTAGGTCGGCTCCGGTGAAACCAGGGGTACGTCTGGCAACGGTGGAGAGATCCACGTCGTCGGCCATTGGTTTCCCCTTGGAGTGAACCTTGAGGATCTGCTCGCGACCGAGCAGGTCTGGAGAGCCAACGCCAATCTGGCGATCGAATCGGCCTGGGCGCAACAGAGCTGGGTCGAGCACGTCTGGGCGGTTGGTGGCGGCAATCAGAATCACGCTGGTGTTCTCTTCGAAACCGTCCATCTCCACCAAAAGCTGGTTCAGGGTCTGCTCGCGCTCATCGTTTCCGCCGCCAATGCCGGCTCCGCGATGACGCCCGACGGCATCGATTTCGTCGACGAAGATAATTGCCGGAGCACTCTGCTTGGCCTGGTTGAAAAGATCGCGCACACGCGACGCACCAACACCGACAAACATTTCAACGAAGTCGGAACCGGAGATGCTGAAGAAAGGAACCCCGGCTTCACCGGCAACAGCTTTAGCAATCAAAGTTTTACCCGTTCCCGGAGGGCCGTAGAGCAACACTCCACGAGGGATCTTGGCACCTAGAGCTTGGAACTTCTTCGGTTCTTTTAGGAAGTCTTTGATTTCCTGTAATTCTTCAATTGCTTCGTCTGCTCCAGCAACATCTTGGAAGGTAATCTTCGAAGTTTCCTTGTTGGCCAGTTTGGCGCGTGACTTTCCGAAGTTCATGGCACGGTTGTTTCCACCGCCGGCTCCAGACATCAGGAAGTAAAAGATTCCACCGATAAGCAGAATCGGGAAAATGGTTCCGAGCAAGCTCAGATACCAGGGAGTGTTTGGCACTTCGTCGTTGTAGCCGTCTACGATGTTGGCTTCGGCAATTGCGGTAGCCACCTGTGGGGCTCGCGAATAAATGTAGGTGAACTGAACGTGCTTGCCCTTGGTCTTAGGGTCGTTGCCGAGCAGAATCATGTCTACGCGCTGTTCTCCGTCGTAGATTTTCACACTCTTGGCTTTGCGGTCTTCAATCAAGGAAAGACCGTAACTGGTATCGACTTTTTGGTAGGTAACCGTCGAGCCGAGTGACGAGCCAATAAAAATGGCGACGAGGGCAAGACCGATCCAAAGAATCGGACCCTTCAAGAGTTTCTTCAAGTTTTCAGACAAGGACTTAGCCTCTCCCTTTTTCTAGTTGGCAGGGGGAATAACATCAAGGCTACCTGCTGAACTTCCCCAAAAATTCAGTTGTTCGCCGAGGGGGTAAATCTGCTACGAGTAGACCGATGGGGCCAAGACGGCTACCCCGCGAAGAGTTCGGTAACGCTCGGCGTAGTCGAGGCCGTAGCCAACCACAAACTCGTTGGGGATATCGAAGCCAACCAACATCACATCAACATCAACCTTGGCTGCGTCTGGCTTGCGCAGTAGTGCTGCGATCTCAACCGAAGCGGCTCCGCGAGCCCTTAGATTTGAAATCAACCAAGACAGGGTGAGCCCCGAATCAATGATGTCTTCGACAATGAGAACGTGACGACCTAGAACATCGGCGTCTAAGTCTTTGAGAATTCGAACCACGCCGGAAGACTGCGTTCCCGAACCGTAAGACGAAACCGCCATCCAGTCCATAGTCACTGGGATTTGCATGGCCCTCGATAGGTCTGCCATAAACATCACAGCACCTTTGAGAACACCGACCAGCAACACCTCTTTACCGGCGTATTTGCTGTCTAACTCAGCAGCCATTTCCTCGACTCGCGCGTCGATTTCCGCTCCGGTGACCAGCACCTTCGTGATTTGGTCAGTTACCTTTTCTAAATCCAATTAGCAAGCTCCAGGTTTGAGTGTTTTTGTGCTTTTGAGAACGAGGTTTTCGCCCGTTCGTTCTACTCTAACGCCTGGCACGGTTAGCGGTTTCTGTCCGTGCCAATTCGTTAGCAATCTATCGATTTCAAGCACGTGGCTTCGGTGAAAATGTCCGTCGAGCGCAGTTCCGGCAATTCGAATAACCCGATACCTAATTGCTTCGGGAAGTTTAGAAAGCCCGTCGATTGATAGCTCAATCGAACTAGACGCTGCACGGCCAATTTCTTGATAGGCGCTTTCGGCCAACTGATCTAGGGCATCGGCATCCTCCCGAAGCTGATCAGCCGTGCGTGCCAAACTTTCGGCAATGCCCGGCCCGAGCTCTTTTTCCAAAACCGGAAGCACGTTTTCACGAACTCTAACTCTTGAGAAACGGTCGTCTCTGTTGTGCGGATCGTCCCAGAATGTGAGGTCGGTTGCTTCACAGACCTCCACGGTTTCTCTTCTGGTAACGCAGAGCAGTGGCCGAAGGTAGCGGCCGGTGAGTTCGGCCATACCGCTGAGACTTCTTGCTCCTGAGCCTCTCGCTAATCCGAGTAACACCGTTTCCGCCTGGTCTCCCAAGGTGTGCCCGAGCAGCACGAATTTGGCATCGTGTGCCGCCGCCACTTCGTCGATCGCTTCGTAGCGAGCCACCCGAGCCGCGGCTTCCAGGCCACCCTCAGAGCCAACTTGGACCGTGACGATTTCTACGAGAGGAAAACCTAACTCGGCTAATTGCTTAGAAGTTTCTTTGGCGACCTTAGCGGTTTCAGGTTGAATGCCGTGATCGATAATCACCGCACCGATTCGAACACCGAGCTTTGGTCCTTCAAAAGCGAGGGCGGCCGCGAGCGCCAAAGAATCTGCGCCACCCGAGCACGCCACGAGAATGAGGTCGTTGGTTTCCGCATCGTGGTTCTCTAAACACTCGCGCACCAAACGGCGAACGTCGGCAACCGCCGGTGTCATTTTGGAACGCTTAGTCATTGTTCTCTTTCGGTAGACTTCTTGGCAACAAGCCTATTTAGGAGAACCATGGGTTACGAAGTAGTTATTGAAATTCCTCGGGGAAGTCGAAACAAATATGAGGTCGACCACGAGACCGGTCGGGTGCACCTAGACCGTGTTCTGTTCACGTCATTTGTTTACCCGGTCGACTACGGTTACTTCGACAAAACCCTCGGTGGCGACGGCGATCCGCTAGACGCCCTGGTGCTACTCGAGTTCCCGGTTTTCCCAGGTGTCGTCGTAGACGTTCGCCCGGTTGCCGTTCTTCCTATGGAAGACGACGGCGGTATCGACGAGAAGTTGGTCTGTGTTCCAACCAAAGACCCTCGCTGGTCGCACATTCAAGACCTTGCCGACATCCCACAGCAAACTAAAAACGAGATCGAGCACTTCTTCACCCACTACAAAGACCTTGAGCCGGGCAAGTGGGTAAAGGTTGGTCAGTGGGCTGGGCGCGAGGCTGCCGAGAAGCTAATTAAAGAAGCTCAGGAACGCTACGTTCACTAGGCACTAGGACGAGCTGCATAGGGAAACAGTTCTCCCCAACGCATCGGCACTTCGCGAACTACTGTTCCAGGCCTGGGGGCTTCGAGCATATTGTTGTTTCCGCTGTAAATCGTGATGTGATATTTGTCGCCGTCAAACGCACTCGATGTGGTGTAGAAAAGTAAGTCACCCGGCTGACGATCGCGCATCGGAACCAACTGCTTACGCTGGGCCGACAAACGGAATTGTGCAACCACCGAGTGCCAGCTGATATAAATTCCACCCGCTTTTTTGTAGGTGGTCATGGTGAGCCCGGAACAATCCCAGACATTCATGCCGGCACCGCCGAAAACATAATTATCTCCGCGTTGGGCCCTGGCAAAAGCCAATACATTTCGAACTACTTCAGGATCGGCGTCTTTCACCGTGTAAAGCGAAGGTGCGGTCAGAACACTTCCAGCATTGCCATTGTTCTGGCGAACTTCGGCAGCAATTCCCTCGGCACGGCGACGCTCCAAGTCGGCACTGGTGCGCTGCAGCACGGCCAACTGGGCATAGAAAGTGTCTTGAAGTGTTCTGTTGGCATCGATTTTGCTCGATAGCGCGTTTGCGGCGCCAGCGGCTTTATCGTAAGACTCTTTAGCGAGTTTGGCCTTGGCCTTCATATCCTGTTTTGCCACATTAAGTTGGTCGGTTACCGACTGCGCGTAACGCTGCTTCTCCACCGCCTTGCGATAGGTGGTGTCGTTTTGCACCGCGAGGCGATCACGTGCGCCCAGCTGGTAAAGCAAGTTGTCGGCTTGGCCGGCGTTCAGGAGAAGAGATACGCTAGTGCCCGCAGATCCGTTTCGATACATCTGCGAAGCAATTTGAGCGAGACGCGATTTTGCATCGTTGGCCTGCTCATTAGCAACATCCGCCTGAGCCTGCAAAGTTGCCACCTTCGCCGAAATCTCCTGCAGTTGCTGTTTGGCAACGTTGTACTTCTCTCCTAGCTGCAGTGCCACGCGAGAGAGTTTGTCTTCCTCTTTTAGTTGAGTTCTTAAGATTTCATTGAATCGGGCAATTAGAGCCCTCTTCTTCGTGACGCTCTTTTTCGCCGCTTGAACTTCAGACCAGGTTGGGTAGCTTGGAACCGCGTAACTCGGGGTCGCGACAAATGAAGTGGCGAGCAGTGCACTGGCCAACACGGTTACCCCGAGCGCGCGCCAAAACTTCCCTGAAAACTTCACTTTTCAAAACTAGCATTTAGAGCACAAAGCGTCCCTGAAGAAAGCCTGTGAATGGCGGGCTTGCGAAGACAGGCTTCCTGAAGTAATCTTGACCCTTGGTGCTATCAAGTATCAAGCTTTGTAGGCCCCATCGTTTAGAGGCCTAGGACACCGCCCTTTCACGGCGGCAGCACGGGTTCGAATCCCGTTGGGGTCACCACAAAGCCTGATTCGAGAAGCAACATCTGGTCCTGTAGCGCAGTTGGTTAGCGCGCCGCCCTGTCACGGCGGAGGTCGCGGGTTCAAGTCCCGTCAGGATCGCTAGGTTGTTGAGAAACTACCTTTGGCTCTGTAGCTCAGTTGGTAGAGCGAACGACTGAAAATCGTTAGGTCACCGGATCGATGCCGGTCGGAGCCACAAAAACCCCGGATCTCACGACCCGGGGTTTTTGCTTTAACTCAATTTCTTTACTTGCCGCAGTTACAGCCGCCACAGTTGCAGCCATCTTGGAGCTTAATCATTTTGCGCCTCCTTCCAATGTGCTTCTAAGGCGACTATACGCTTCGGGGATAGACTCACACTAGATTTCCCATCAAACTTTAAGGTACAAAAACAATGACCAAAACTCGTAACCGTTGGATTGGTCTCGTGTTTATCTCGATGGCCATCTCCCTGGTAATCATCGACGGAACCATCGTAAACACGATTTTCCCAGACATCATCCGCGCTTTGGACCTAAGCTCCACCGAGGTGCAGTGGGTTCAGGAAAGCTACGTCCTAGTCTTCGCGTCTTTGCTTCTGGTTTGGGGTTCACTGGGAGATCGTTTCGGGCGCAAATTTATTCTCGTGCTTGGAATCGCGATTTTCGTGGCCAGCTCGGTGTGGGCCGGCTATTCAACCGACGCCACCAGCATGATTGCCGCCCGCGTGGTTCAGGGAATCGGTGGTTCGATGGTTCTTCCAACCACGCTTTCTCTGGTGAACGCTAACTTCCAGGGTAAAGAGCGTGGCATTGCCTTTGCCGTCTGGGGAGCCACGATCGGTGGCATGGTTGCCCTCGGCCCAGTTCTCGGTGGCTGGCTGGCGACCTCGTTTGGCACCGACGGCTGGCGTTTGGCTTTCAACATCAACTTCCCGCTCGGTCTGATTGTTATGGCCGGCCTCATCTACTGGGTAACCGAGTCTAAACAGGCTCAACGCGCAGGTGGCATCGACTTGGTTGGAGCCGTAATCTCAACCGTCATGTTCCTAACTTTGGTGTTCGGTCTAATTGAGGGGCGCATCTACGGTTGGTGGGATCAGACCGCGACAGCCTTCCAGCTCGGTGACTTCAAGTGGGCTACCGGACAAATTTCTATCATCCCGGTTTCACTGGCAATCTCTCTAGCAGCTTTCCTGGCTTTCTACTTTTGGGAGCGCTACCGCGAAAAGGCTCACAAGAATGTTCTTCTAGATCTAAACCTCTTCAAAATTTCTTCGTTCCGTAACGGATCGATCGCGGCACTGATCATCTCGATGGGTGAATTCGGTTTGCTTTTTGCAATTCCCCTCTGGCTGCAAAATGTTCTAAACCTTTCGCCAATCGACTCCGGATTGGTTTTACTATTCCTTGCCGGCGGTGCATTCCTAGCCTCTGGTGCCACTGGCGCGATGAGCGGCAAGGTGCCAGCAGCCACGGTGGTTCGAATTGGTGTCGGTCTGGAACTGGTCGCCGTGGCGACTGTGGCAATCTTCGCCAACGTGGAAACGGGTTGGGTTTCGATTGCGCCAAGCCTGTTCATTTATGGAATCGGTGTTGGCATGGCAACCGCGCAACTGACCGGGGTAATCATGGTCGATGTGCCGGCCGATATGTCTGGTCAGGGTTCTGGAACACAGAGCACCGCACGGCAGGTTGGGTCGGCTCTTGGCATCGCCGTTCTGGGAACCATGCTGTTCACCGGAACGCAGAACTCCATCGATACTCGCCTCGCCGAATTGAACATCGATAAAGAGCGCGCCGGCGCCATCTCCAAATTGGTGGTCGACAGCGCTGGCTCGGCAATTCCGTCTCTCAAGGAGGGTCTAGTAGCCCAACAGGTGCCTGAGGCTGTGGCCGACCAGATTGTTACCGCAGCCGGAGATGGCTTCACCGAAGGTACTAAGTTCTCGGCTTGGGCCGCCGGCGGATTTCTGGCACTCGGTTTCCTTTCCACTTTTGGTCTCGGAAGCCGTAGGCGCAAGGAGTAAAGTATCTCTTTGTGAACGAAACATCCAGAGACCCTCGCACCAAGCGCTTAATCCTCGGCAAGAAACTTTCTAACAAAAAATTAGAGGGCGAGTTGCTGCCGAAGAGTGTGGCCCTGCCTATTTTCTCAAGCGACCCGCTCTCGTCGGTTGCATACGGCCCGCAAGAGCTTCTGATGATTCTTACCCTTGGCGCAGTAGGCGGAGTTTCAACTCTGATTTACACGCCGTGGATTGCGTCGATGGTGGTCGCGCTCTTGGCCATTATCGTTCTGAGCTACCGCAAGGTAATCAAGGCCTATCCTTCCGGCGGCGGCGACTACGAGGTTGCCAAGACCAACATCGGTGAAAAATCCGCACTGATTGTGGCCAGCGCGCTTCTTATCGACTACGTAATGACAGTGGCGGTATCAATTTCGGCCGGCACCGACAACCTAATTTCGGCATTCCCAGCATTAGATCCGTTCCGAATAGAGATCGCAATCGGCTTCATCATTTTGCTGATGGCAATAAACCTTCGTGGAGTTAGAGAATCGGGTTTGGCTTTTGCCGTTCCCACCTACATCTTTATCGCCAGCGTGTTTGCCCTGATCGGTACCGGTCTCTACCGAATGTTGGTACTCGGCGAAGATCTCACGGCTCCTTCCTCTGGCTATGAGGTTCACGTTGAGCAGCAACTTCAAGCAACACCCTGGCTACTGGCATTCTTGCTACTGCGCTCGTTTGCCTCGGGTTCGGCAGCGCTTACCGGTATTGAGGCAATTGCCAACGGTGTACCGGCCTTCCGCAAACCAAAGGTAAAAAACGCCCAAATCACCATGACTCTTATGGGCATGACAGCCATCACCATGTTTGCTGGAATCATTTTCTTCGGGCTCGCAACCGGAATTCAATACATTGAGGATCCGGAACTTCAACTCAAGGGCGCCGATTTGGCGGCATTTAGCGCAGGCCCTCAGCAATCGGTAATCGCACAGCTGGGTGTGGCCATCTTTGGCAACGGCTCCATCATGTTCTTCGTTCTCCAGGCGGCCACGGCAGCCATCCTTCTTCTTGCCGCTAACACCGCTTTCAACGGATTCCCATTGCTATCCTCGGTGCTAGCCAAAGACAAGTACGCGCCGAAGGCCCTGCTAACCCGAGGCGATCGACTGGTTTATTCAAACGGAATGCTCTCGCTTACCGCAGCGGCTTTGGTGATGGTGCTCCTGTTCGAAGCCGACGTAACCAGGCTTATTCAGCTCTACGTGCTCGGTGTTTTCACCGCATTTACCGTGGGTCAAATCGGTATGTTGCGCCACTGGAAGCGCGGCTTAAAAG
>Ga0315908_10003327_pt1 | contig 11633 bp, 6 predicted proteins | sample LakEriMetagenome_12_FD_203520 | JGI IMG/M metagenome (GOLD analysis project Ga0315908, IMG submission 203520) | Freshwater fungal communities from buoy surface, Lake Erie, Ohio, United States - Buoy 4 MA124 | ecosystem: Environmental > Aquatic > Freshwater > Lake > Lake biofilm | place: USA...
AATTACTAATTACTAGTTACGAATGACGAATTCTAGTGACTTCATTTAAGTTACAAGTGAGGATTTACAAACTACTAGTGACTAGTGAAAATTTTTTTAATTTGCGAAGCAATCAAATTCCGTAAGGATCAAATTTTCAATTGCCAAAGGCATCAAATTCGTGGCTTCGTGGCTTCGTGGCTGCTTCCTCACCTCAGCCACCTAACTCGTGACTCGTGACTCATAATTAGTAACTCAAAACCCCCATCAGCCAATCCCATTCGCTTTGATAGTAAACGGCAACTCAGTTGAAGGCTTTCGGATGCGGCGAAAATCGTCTAGCCAAATGCGGTGAAATCTGTCTCGCTTTTTGGTCACCTTCCAAGCCGCTTTCACATAAAATTTCTTATCTTCCCCTTCTCGCTTTTGTCCTACCAAATAGCAGGTATAGCGAAGTGTTCGAGGATGTCGTTCGAGGAGAAAAAATGGCTCCACAAATTCCGCACTCAATAATTTAATTTCCTCAGAAAGAATTTTCTCTAGTTGCGTTCGCAATGCATCTTGGCGCTTGTCTTCCAAACGCACCAAAAGCAGGAAGGAATCAATCCAACCTTCTCCAATGCCTGTTTGTGTGGCAATGACCTTTGAAACCGAGTCATTGTATTGGTTGAGTTGTTCGAACCCAAATTGTTCAATCACATCAAAACCTGCATAATCTACCTCTATCTTCCAGCTATCGGCAATGGTATGCACCGCATTGTTGTAGGTGTAATCGGCTGGACGTCCCATAAAGTAATACACCGGCTTTTGTCCAGAAACATTAGAAACACACAACAAAACAAGAAAACCCCAAAGATATTGAGCCCGAAACATGTCTTTACTGTTTCACAATTTGTCTCACGGCAGTGCCTGATTGACCAATCATGCGCACGAAATATACCCCTGATCGCAATGCTTCCATGTTGACATTTAGCTCATTTTTACCAGTGATGTTCTTGGTGAAAACCAAACGTCCTGCTGCATCCACTAACTCCATGTCCTGCATGTCGCTTGTTGTCCAGAGTAGTGTCATTTGATCGTCCACAGGATTGGGGATGACGTCGAATACAATCCCATTGAGATCGTCGATTCCATTTTGATCAACAAGCACACATGAGCTAGTATCGCTGCATGCACCATTGGTGAGAACCACCGCATAACTGCCTGTCGGTGATGTTGGCGCAAATGTTTGATTCGTTGCACCTACAATAGCTGAATTTCCATTCCCACAATCAATCCATTGGTAGAATACTCCTGTAGCTACAGCCATCAAAGTCGCACCAGTTTGATTGACATTGGTATTGATTACACCTGGAACAACCACGTCGATTTGTGCGCAATTCGCACTTGTGCATCCATTTCCATTGGCGATGGCAAAATAACTTGCATTCGTAAGGGTATTTACCGTAATGGATGTTCCAACACCAATCGAAGGCCCATTGCATGATCCGCTAAACCACTCCCATTGCTGTGCTCCGTTTAAGTTCCCAGAAGCAATCGAAAGCACTGCTGCATCTCCATAGCAACTTGGTTGAGAAGCATTCAACACCGGAACATCGGGATTTGTAACGGTAACAGACATTGTCACGTTTGAGGCACATTGTCCTGAGCTAGGTGTAAATGTATAGGTCGTCGTGCCTAAAGTTGACGTGCTGATTGGTGCCGACCATGAACCTGTAATACCATTGTTAGACGTAGTCGACAAGGTCGGCGCAGAAGAATTTTGACACAACGGTGAAACTTGTGTAAATGTTGGTGTCAAAGAGCTATTTACTGTGATTGACATCGTCGCAGTTGATGCGCATGTTCCAACCGATGGCGTAAACGTGTATGTACTCGTCCCAGCCGCACCTGTATTGATTGGTGAAGACCATGTACCTGTAATGCCATTGGTTGACGTTGTTGACAAGGTCGGCGCCGTAGTATTTTGACACAACGGTGAAATTTGCGTAAATGTTGGTGTCGCAGAGCTATTCACAGTGATTGTCATCGTCGCCGTTGACGCACATGAACCAGCTGATGGCGTAAATGTGTATGTACTCGTCCCTGCTGAACCTGTATTGATTGGTGAAGACCATGTTCCTGTAATGCCATTGGTTGACGTTGTTGACAAGGTCGGCGCAGAAGTATTTTGACACAATGGTGAAATTTGTGTAAACGTAGGTGTCGCAGAACTATTCACTGTAATTGTCATCGTCGCATTTGACGCACATGAACCAGCTGATGGCGTAAATGTATAGGTGCTCGTTCCTGGCGTACTTGTGCTGATTGGCGAAGACCATGTTCCGGTAATTCCATTGTTTGACGTAGTCGACAAGGTCGGTGCCGTAGTATTTTGACACAACGGTGAAATTTGAGTAAATGTTGGTGTCGCAGAGTTATTCACTGTGATTGTCATTGTCGCAGTTGATGCGCATGACCCAGCCGATGGCGTAAACGTGTATATACTCGTCCCAGCTATACCTGTATTGATTGGTGAAGACCATGTACCTGTAATGCCATTGTTTGATGTTGTTGACAAGGTCGGCGCCGTAGTATTTTGACACAACGGTGAAATTTGCGTAAACGTTGGTGTCGTAGAGCTATTCACTGTGATGGTCATCGTCGCATTTGACGCACACAATCCAGTGGTCGGAGTAAACGTGTACGTGCTTGTTCCAGCAGTGCTCGTGCTGATTGGTGCTGACCAAGTACCTGTAATGCCGTTGTTTGAGGTAGAAGATAGAATTGGTGCCGTGCTATTTTGGCATAAAGGACTTACAGCAGTGAAGGCAGGAGTTGCTGGTGTAAGGCATGTAATTGCAAAGTTGTTGTTTGAAATATCAAAAAATGTTCCTGCGATAGACATCACCATGACACGCGCTGTTGTTGTGGATGCATTCGGTACCGTGATTGCCTGTGAGCCATCATTCGGTGTGCTTGCAGACAATACAATGGGATAGGTTACGCCTCCGTCCAAGGAAAGCAAGATTTTCACATTTGCACAAGAAATAGGCGCAGCAGTCGTATTTGCAACGCTCCAAGTTACCGTTTGAGTTGAACCTGAACCCCAGGTAATTCCTGTATTTGTTGGATAGGTCACAACGAAAGGTCCCGCAGCAGCGACAGTTGTTACAGTTACATCCGCATACGCATTACACGCTCCAACGGCATGATTGTCTTTCACAGTTAAACGAAAATCCATCACGCGAGACACCGATGGAAGTACCTCCCAAGTGTAAGGTCCATTGGCCGCTAGAGAAGCTAAATTTGGAAAATACCTTGATGGATTCGTGCTCGGGTCAAAACTGCGGAAGTTCGGTCCTCCAGTCGCTGTTGCAACAGGTGGCTGAGTCGATGCCTCGTTGTCCATTTGTTCCCATAAATAGGTCAAAACATCATTGTTTGGATCTGTAGCAACACCTGTTAAAACGAAAGGCGTATTTATTGGTACGGAAATATTCCCCCCGGCAGATGTAATTGTTGGAGCAGAGTTGTTTAGGGCAGTAATTACCTCACACGTATGGCCACCACTAAGGATTTCGGCGCTAATTTCGCCCAGATTGTACCCATGAAAATAATCATCACTATTGTTTTGAACGTTGGGAGCACAAATACCAGCATAGCCCATAATTGTACTTGCACTTCCTGGCTCTCTACGTGCGGCTCCTACGCTGTTGCAATTGTTGTTTTGCGTGTGATTTCCCCCAAACTGATGCCCCATCTCATGGGCGACATAGTCGATATCGAAAGGATCTCCAATTGGTGCTGAACTTCCTGTGACACCGCGTGCCTTTTGACCGCCTGTACACACAACTCCAAGGCCGGCAAGACCACCACTGTTGGTTCCGAAGACATGGCCGATGTCGTAGTTTGCACTTCCAATCTGGCCGTCACAAGTTGTCTGATTCTGATTGATCATGGTGCCCGGTGTTCCATTCGTAAATGGATCTCCAGTCGTACTCGTATAAACGATCAGATTATTGTTTGGAACAATCACCATGGTAATCGCGATATCTTTTTCATACACGCCATTGACACGATTCATCGATGTCGCCTGGGCAGCTTGGGCTAAAGCCACCGTACCACCATGAAAAGCTGTATATTCCCCTGTTGCTGAAAGCGCCAAACGGTACGTCCTCAATTCGCAGGTACCAAAAGCCAGTTTTACCGTTGGGCCAGGCTGACCTTTACTCGCCGATACTACCCCACACTCTTTTTGTTTGTTAGTGATAAATGCATCCTTCTCGTAAACAATATAATATTCCGTATTTCCTTTTAAATAAGGGTCGATAAACACCGTACTTTTCCCAGGAATCATGATCATCGCATGAAAACCTTGAGGGGTGATATCCCACTTAGCAAATGCACCAGAACCATCAAGGGCATATCCATCCAATGTCATCGTTTCAGAAAACTTGACATTTAGATCAGGGTGAAGCGTCTGATTTCGTTTAACGGTGAACGAATGATTACTCCCATCAGGATAAGGCAAGGTCAATTCACCTACAAACCCGTCCATAGCACCTTCTCGGTATGTAATCCCTTGTAATTGATTTAATAAAGTACTGACGTTCATTTTTACCAACTTAAACGCTGTAGCTTGAATCTGCACAAAACCTGAAGGTACATCAGTAGCATTTGCTATCGGCTCAACAGGTAAATGAATAACCTTTGTTTTTTGGGCATGAATTCCACCAATTGAAAGGATAAAAACGAGGACAATAAGAATAGAGCTTTTCATGGAAATTGTTTTAGCGGCTTGAAATTACAAATAATGGAGTAATTGACAAAAGACAATGGACAAAAGACAAAGGGACACTTCTTCGCTCGTTGAGCTTCGAAGGACAATGGACAATGGACAAAAGACCGCTGCGCTGAAGGACAATTGACAAAGGACTTGATGATTCGCTGAATTCCTTTAGGACCAAATTCTGTTTAGAACGAATTTGCGAAGCAATCAAATTCCAAATTGCCGCAGGCACCAAATTCCGCTAGGAACAAATTGCTTCAGCATCAAATCTTCAATTTGCGAAGCAGGCATGACAAAAATCAGTTTATCCCTTAATCTTTCTCATTGATTTCAAAGCTGTCCATTCTGACATTTGGCGTATACATTTAACACAAAAAGTTATGAGTACACATGTCGCAAACACAGGAATGAAAGGGCTATTTGAAAAAGCTGAGTTCAACCGTTTTGGAATTATTTGCGTTGTATTGACCATTGTAGGATGCCTGGGAGGGATTGCTGTAGGTCTAGGAGCAACTGAAAATTACTTCACGCTGACATTGGTTGTTGTTCCGACAATGGCCACATTAAGCTTACTTATTGCTGTTGCACCAATGCGTTCTATATTGATTGTAGCAAGCATCTGCTTAATCATCGATTTAATTATGATCTTGTACTTTACCTTAAGTTAATAGCTTATACAAAGGCATTTCGGATCATCCATTTTCGTAGTTGCTGTTGGATGAAGCGCGTTTTGACTTAAGCTGCGCCGTGTTGGTGCGGCTTTGCATCAGAGTGAGGGTGTAGAGTGAGAGCGGCTCATTCTGTTTTCTTTTTATTCCGTCTCAAATAAACACAATCGGTCAAAAAATCTAAATTCAATTGAATTTGGAGGGTGTTGTCGCGCGGATATTCTTCTAGTAACCACAATAGTAGTATGAGTTTGAGAGTGTATCGCTCTCACACTTCACTCATACTCTAATTTGCAACCCTGTCGGGGTCGAATCTTCCCAATCCCGAAGAAAGTTTATGTGTTTTTTGGCAACGAAACGATAAACGAGGTACCAACACCAGTTTCAGATTCAAAACTGACTGATCCTCCATGGTTTTCAGCAATCTGTCGAACCATGGCCAAGCCTAAGCCTGTGCCAGTACTTTTGGTGGTAAAATATGGAACAAAGATTTTAGCACGTCGCTCTTCAGGTATGCCTGTTCCATTGTCTTTTACTTCTATACTATACATGCCTTCGCGCAATTCAACGGTAACGATAACTGCACCTTTGCTGAGGTCTGGAATGGCCTGAATGGCGTTCTTAAGCAAGTTATTGAACAAACGAAGCATCTGATCTTTGTCGGCACGAACCTCAATGCTTCGAACGAAGGAGCGCAACTCGATGTAGCAGTCCCCTTCTTGACGGAACACTTCGAGCACATTTTCGATCAATGGTAAAAGGTCCATGGCTTCCTCCTGCGGACGCGGCATCTTCGCAAAACTGGAGAACTCATTTGCAATGTGCGTTAGTGCATCAATTTGCTCAATAATAGAAGCTACAACACGCTTCAATTTCTCTTCAGATGCAGGATCATTCGGGTCGTACACGCGCAACAACTGTTGAACACTCAATTTCATTGGTGTCAATGGATTTTTGATCTCGTGAGCTACCTGCTTCGCCATTTCACGCCATGCCGACTCCCGCTCACTGCGCGCCAACTGTTCAGCCGCAAATTCCAATTCGAGCAATTTCTGGTTGTAGTCTTTCACCAAGGCACCAATCTCATCATCCTTTTCGTAATCGATTTGCTGGTTGAATGTGCCAAACCTCATACGGGCAAAACTTTCCTGCAACAGCCGCAATGGCGCTGTTACCCAGCTGGAAATAAAGATGGCGAGCACAATGGTAATGGCCAACAAGAGCATGAACACATTAATAATCGACACCAAGAATTGTTGGATTTGATTTTCAAATTCTGTCTGCTGACCAAAGTGCTGGAGGTTGGAATAGCCGATTAATTTACCGTTAAAGTTGTAGAGTGGAAGATAAGCCGAAGCGTAATTCAATTGACCGATGTTTTCTTGGTGAATGAACTCACTTTTATCCTTGATTTTCAGCGCATACAATGCTTGTGGATTCATTTGCTCACCGATCAACCCAGAATTAAAGACTTTTGGTCGAGAACTGGCCAAGAGGAAGCCATCGGTAGTGTAGATGTTAATGTCCGTAAAGAAAACTTTTGATAGACGTTGCAAAACAGTTTCGAGATAATTTCCTTTCACTGCGATACTTTCCGCATTCTCATTTCCAATTTTTCCACGCAGCTCAATCTCCACAGAAACGAGCTTTTCCCCAATCATCTCGTTCGTGTATTCATTGTACTGGTTGCTCACGAAAATACCACTACCCCATCCAAAAGCCAAAAGCGAAAGAAAGACCAAGCCAATCAAGAGCAATTGAATTTTTACCGCTAAACTCAATGTTTTATTGAAGAATGGCGTATAGCTGAACTGGAAGAATAAAGGCAAAAGCAAGATTCCGAAGAAACCGAACAGATACGAGAAAGAAGTCAATAAAGTGACCCAATCGGTATTCTTCGTCGACAAGACAATCAGGTCGTTGTTTGATTTTCGGAGCACGAAATGGTTGTAACCATCGTAATTGTAATAGCCGTCTGTATCTTTTTTCCACTTGCGCAAAGGAGCAGATTTCGCTGGATAATTGAAATCTCCATACTTTGTAATCAAACGACCGTTGTGGTAACGAGCAACAGAATAATTTTCCAATGACTCAAGCACCTTTGCTCGAGACGATATTAAAAGCCGAGGGAACCCAATTTCTTCAGGTATTTTCTTCGATTTTAAGGTGCTGATAAATACAGCAGTGCCATTGTCATTTTCAATGCGCTGATGGATGATGTAGCTGTACTGACCAGAGAAATCCTTGATAAACACGATGCGCGGATCAATTTCAGAAGGATCTCCGTGTTCGGTGATGAGCTCATTGAATTCACTATAATCTGTCTTTTGGGCATCGACACCTTGAATCAATGAAACTCCAGTGGTGTCGAAAAGATAGAACCCCATTTCATAGCGCTCCCAAAATCCATTAAAAATGCGTCGTTCCAATCCCCCCTCAAAGTCCGACAAACCAATATTGAATGGATTGCTCATCAAGCGCTGTACAATAGGATCTTTTTCAATGCTATTTGCTATGGCGTTGTATTCCACTTCAGTAATAACATCACGTTCATTTGCCAGTTGGTTGGCATACAATTCACGTTCGCCTTTTTCCTTCCGGAAGTTGAACTCTGACAAACTAAACGCCGTGACCAATGAAAAAAGCATAAGGTACAACAAGCCAAAAACCAACTGGCTCGACTTTCCTTCACGGTATTCTTGATAAATAAGTAGACTTAAGAAAATGAGCGGAAAAATCGCGGCGAAGAAAAGGTGATAGCCATAATTGATTTCGTACAGAAAGTAGGAAATTCCCATGAAAAAAGAGGTCACAGCTAGGGTTGTACCATTATTTCCCAGCTTATTATTGAGTTCAGCACTTGCTTTGGCATATAGAAAAAAGGCATAAAAGAGCACTCCGAGACTCATAATGGCAAGGAATGAAAACACATTCATAGCAAATAAGCGATCAACAATAAGTGGAATCGAAGCATTTTCAATGAGTCCCTGGTTGAGATAAAGGAGAAAGGCCCACAAGAGGATATTTAAACCATATAATGGGAATCCAAGCCACTTACCCCGTCGCATGAGCTGCATCATTCGACGAAGACTGGCCAATAAATAAACCAGTAAGGCACAGTTCACTAGGTATTCGAAGAAATTTGGGAACCATTCATTTGATCCATAAACACTCGGGTCAAGTCCGGCCGTGTCGTGCATGAAACCAAACCAAATGCCCTTTAAAGACGCGATACGTATGCCTATGATCAAAAGTGGCAATGCAATTCGCACACTAAAATGTGCTTTACGCTGAACTTGAAACACGACATACAACCACAAACAGATGCTCGCAAGAAGCATGAGCATCAATACAATGGATTCATTTTCTGTTGCAGGTTGGTATTCATTCGGTATGAGCGAAAAAAGAAACTTTTTATCGGTGGAGTATATTGCCCCTAAGTGTGCCTGCTCTAATGAAATAGAGGCATTGATTGGGATGCTGAGTGCTTCAACAAAAGTGTTTTCGAGATCCGCATTTTCGTAGGAAAAGTCATGCTGAATTAAGAAGGAACCACACACCACATAATCATCGATCGTTGCGGTTTTCGCAAAATACCATCCGTTTTGAAGATGAATGACACCTTCACCTGGGAAATGAAGGTCGGCAAAGCGGTGAATAGGCAGTTGGTTGGTATTCCAATAGACAAGGGAATCTTTATGGTAAATATTTAAATCGAAAGTTGCTTCATTGGACAATTGTATCCATCCTTTCCATTTTCCATTTTTTTTAATGTGCTGCCCTTGAATATCCACATAACGTTTGAGTCGCAATTCCATTGACCCAAAACGTTCCTGGAAAGAAGAAATGCTTCGTGTATTGTCGGCATTAAAGACTATGCCATAGGTAATTCCAAAGATGAGCGTCGCAAGAAGAGCGAAAAATGTGTGGCGGTATTTATAGAGTTTCTTTCTCAGCATACATTGGCCGCAGCAAAACGCATATTCAGTTCGTACATTAAACGATCGAACTCATCGTCCATCTGGTTCATATTGTGAAAACGAAAATCAGAATCCGCTTCATAGGGTTGAAGGTATTTTCGGAAGCATGGCAACACATGATTTTCCCATTGGTATATGATGGCTTCTCGAGAATAACCCCTTGTTTCTTGATCGCGGTACAAACGTCGGTCGAGCTGCACCATCGGATCCACTTCCATAAAAATTGAAAAGTCTATCAGCTCTTTTACTTCTGTGTAATGTAATAAAAACAAACCCTCAATGATAATAACCTTAGACGGTTGGATGGTAATCAGCACATTTTTATCTGGTGGAGCATTGAAATGGTATTCTTTCACTTCAACAGGATTTCCTGCCGCCAACTCACGCAAATCAGCCACCAAACGCTCACGATCCAACGCTGTTGGCAAATCGAAATTCACCTCGCCATTTTCATCCTTTTCCTGCTGCTCTATTGGTCGGTAATAATTATCCATCGAAAAAATAGACGGATTCAAGTGCGTCAACTTCTCCGACAATCGCTTTAACAATGTCGTCTTCCCTGAACCACTTCCTCCACAAATACCGATGATCATCCCTTTTTATTTTGCTGTTTCTATTCGTTTTCTAAATTTAAGACAAAAGACACTTCTTCGCTCGTTGAGCTTCGAAGGACAAAGGACCGCTGCGCTTAAAGACTTAATCATTCTTCGTAACTTTTTGTTTATTCCACCAACTTCGTAATTCGGGCTTCCAATGCCTCAGCCAACAAACTCGTGGCTTCGAGTCTGCTGCCGCACCTCAGCCACCTAACTCGTAATTAGTAATTAGTAACTATTCGTTTGGTAAGTCAAAGATAACGCAAATAGTCAATTTTTGAAGGTCAATGAGAATTCACCTCAATGAAACTTATTCTTTTCACTATTTAGGTAGGATGGTCATTGATTTCTTTTGTATTTTAGTCACGCTGAAACTGAACAACACTGAAATAATGCTGTTTATCCTTTCAAAGAAAAACATGAAAAATCGAATATACTCCGCTTTAGTACTGATTGTTGGCCTACTAATGTTCTCATCAGCCTACTTGTCTAATGACCCCAAACCATTAAAAATTGGGAAATCCGCACCGCTGCAAACTGAAAAAATGCGCAATGTGGATGGATCTGAAGTTAGTCTTGCAGATAGCAAACTCGAAAAAGGCTTATTGGTTGTATTTTCTTGTAATACATGTCCTTTTGTCGTGGGTAATGAGCACTTCGCGGGCTGGGAAAAACAATACAACTCCATTCACACGCTGACCAAAGAAAGCAAAATTGGGATGGTGTTGGTAAACTCGAACGAAGGGAAACGCGACAAGGATGATGCCTTTGATGCGATGGTCGATCATTCAAAGCAGTTAGGGTACACCATGCCTTACCTACTCGATCGGAACTCCAAATTGGCGGATGCCTTTGGAGCGAAAACAACACCTCACGTATTTTTATTCGATGCAGATATGAAACTAGTGTATTCAGGAAGCATTGACAATACTTGGGACTCAAAACGCACTGAAGACATTCATTACTTAGGCGATGCCATCTCAGAACTTTCATCAGACTCCAAAGTATCTTTAAAAGAGACGCCACCTCGCGGATGTGGAATCAAACGCGTTAAAATCTAAGAAACACTTAATCGATTATACTCTAAAACCATGAAAAAACAACTATTTCTCTTATCAATTCTCCTGTTGGGAAGCTTCTCTTTCTCCCAACAAGGTGATGGTGGCCGTCCGAAAGGATATAAGGCGACCACTGATCTTAAAACCATTGAGCGCCGCACCTTTGCCTCGCCAGATATTGAATCTCTCCGTGCTGAAGACCTTATAAACGATGAGGCCGCAACAGGGCCATGGCGCTTTGGGTACAACAACGCAACAAACCTCAACCTTTCAAACTCAGGAACATGGACAAACTTTGCCAACGGTGATAAAATCTGGCGAATCGTGTTGACTTGTGAGGAAGCATTGACGGTGAACTTAACCTTTGACAATCTGACCCTTCCTGAAGGAAATGAATTGTATGTGTACAATCCTGAGAAAGATTTTATTCTTGGAAAATTCACAGAATACCACTTGTACGAGGGTCAACTTGGAACCGAATTGGTGCCAGGGAACACAGCCATTGTGGAATACTACATCCCTGCGCGAAACACGGACCAAACCGCTTCTTTGAATATCAATACGGTTACTCACGGATACAG
>Ga0315908_10003328_pt1 | contig 11633 bp, 7 predicted proteins | sample LakEriMetagenome_12_FD_203520 | JGI IMG/M metagenome (GOLD analysis project Ga0315908, IMG submission 203520) | Freshwater fungal communities from buoy surface, Lake Erie, Ohio, United States - Buoy 4 MA124 | ecosystem: Environmental > Aquatic > Freshwater > Lake > Lake biofilm | place: USA...
CAAGTAAAATCACATTTTACACAGAGAGAGAACAAAAAACGAATCGAAGAACAAATCGGTAAAATATCTCGTTCTCAGCTCGAGCTAAAAAAACTCTCACTCATTGCGACTAAAACCAAAAACGGCGTAATCATTACCGACCGAGAAGGAAAAATTGAATGGGTCAATGAGGCTTTTGAGCAAATGACCGAGTATTCATTGAGAGAAGTAATAGGCAAGAAACCAAAAGATTTTTTACAAAGAGCCGATCCGAATAATGAGTCCTCGCAAAAAATTTCTGCTGCTCTCAAGGAAAAGAAAAACATCAAAACAACTATTGTCAATTATACCAAATCTGGAAAAGCTTATTACAATCAGCTCGAGATCACACCGGTCTTTGATCAATTTGGGGAGCACATTAATTTTATATCCCTTCAAAAGGACATTACAGAAGAACTCGCTACCCAACAAGAAATTCTTCGCATCAACTCGAGGTATGAGCAAATTGCTAATCATGCGAAAATTGGGATTTGGGAATGGGAAGTGGCTCACAATAAAGTAACATGGAATGATGTACTGATTGAACAATACGGTCTAAACAGTTCGGCCAAAGAACTACCCCTGTTCGAGATTTGGAAATACTCCATTCACGAGGAGGACCGCATTCGGGTTGAGGAACAAATTCAGTCCTTAAAAACAGGCGAACAAAAAGTACAACAAATTGAGTATAGAATTACCCGTAACGACAACAAGGAAAGCCGTGTTTTAGAGTGCATTACGATTGCAGAGCGGGATTTCGACAATAATTTAATTCGATTAATCGGAAGTAGTATTGATGTTACGGAGTCGCGCATTTCGGAGCAAAAATTAAAATCAAGCGAAGAAAAATACCGTGGATTAATCGAGAACATGAATATTGGTTTAGTCGAAAAAAACCTCGCGAAACGACCTATTTATTCGAACACCACCTTTCTACATTACAACCAACAGTCGAATAAAAAACTATCCATTGATGCCACGACGTTCGAAGAATTCACCGAACTGATCGAGAAAGAACAGATTATTTCTTTCAATACAGTGGAAGAAAACAAAACAGAGATCACAGTTGCCGATCAGAATGGTAAGCATCTCACTTACTTGATGAGTTATGCACCCGTTTATGATGTAAACCATAAAATCAAAGGAAGCATACAGACTTTCCTTGATGTTACGGCGTTAAAATCACTTCAGCATAGCCTCCAGCGCACTATTCATGAACGCGACAGCTACATATCAAAAGTGAGCAATCTGAAGTCATTCTATGAGAACATTCTCAATGAATCGCCGGCAGAAATTGGTGTTTTAAGTCCTAAATTACAATTGACCTATGCCAATCAAAAATCACATTTAACCCATCACATTTGGACGCAACTCAGCAGACAACAAATCACTGGGACTTCTAGCAAAGACCAATTTGTGCAGCGGTTGATTCAGGCCATTGACAAGTCCATAGAAACCAGAAGGATTAATCAAATCGAAGAAGTTATCAATGAGCGAATGGGCGTGAAAACCTATAAACTCCATAGTATATTACCTTACTTCGGGCCAAGCGACAACTTAGAATACCTGATCATTTCAGCTGTTGATATTACTCGATTAAAACGCACGGAAGAAAAAGTATTAAAAAGCAATCGCGAATTAAAAAAAATCAATTCCGAACTAGACAATTTTGTTTACAGTGTATCTCATGATTTGCGATCTCCCCTACTGGCCATAAAGGGTATTTTGAATTTGGTCAACAGCCAATTGGAGATTTCGCCTCAACTCGCTCAATACTTGAAACACATTTCAACGAGCGTGAACCGTCTAGACGACACTATTCAGGAGATCTTGGAATACTCTCGAAATTCACGTTTAGATCTCAAAATAGAAGAGGTGAATGTGGAAACCATGGTGAATGACATATTCGCAGACCTAAAATATGCTGCAGGTTTAGAAATTGAATTGACCACAGAGATCTTAGGATCGCCTCTGCTTCAAACAGACAAAGCGCGTATTTCGACCTTACTCAAAAATCTGATCAGTAATTCTATTAAATACCGTAAAAAAGATATCGAACTGCCATTCGTTCATTTTAAACTAGACAACCAAGAAAAGCACTTTTGTATAACCATCGAGGACAATGGCGAAGGTATTTCAGAAAAAAACTTACCTCGCGTATTTGAAATGTTCTATCGCGCCACTAATAGCAATGTGGGAACGGGATTAGGGCTTTACATCGTAAGCGAAATTGTCCAAAAACTAGGCGGTAAAATTGAACTTAATTCCACATTAGGAGAAGGAACTACCGTGAAACTAATCTTTCCAAGACGCTAAAACGGCCTAACATGAAAAAGATCTTCCTCATAGATGACGATGAAATATTCAATTTCATCCATCAACAAGTTATTTTGCAAGCCTTTCCTGACGCAGAGATTACCATATTCGACTCAAGTATGATGGCGCTAGACTATTTTGAGTCCAATGCGCAATGTATAGCGGAACCAACACTCATTTTCCTCGACATCAATATGCCCGAAATGAATGGATTTGAATTTTTAGAACGAGTAGAAAAATTCTGCACCGGGCCTAACTGCAATATTAGTATCTGTATGGTTACTTCTTCTTTGAACGAAAAGGACATGAAAAAAGCCAAAACCTATGATATTGTCAAAGGCTACTTCGACAAACCTCTTACCTCTAATACGCTCAAATCGGTGCTTTAAAGACCTCATTTGCTCTGTTACCAAAAAATTGAGTATCTTCACTTTCCCTACCAAAACCTAAGTACAACATTTGCTCGAAGAGCCGATTACTTTTTGGAACAATGAAAAAACTCGCTTTTCTTGTTTGTTTAGCTATTGCAATGACTTATAGCGTTGCCAATTATGCTCAGTCTACTGAAATGATCTCAGGCGGTTGGTCTGCCGATGCTTACGTAAACCTCCGCTCTGAAGAAATCCCTTTCAAACTTGACCTTTCGGATGGGAAATTTGTTTTGACCGGACCAGATCAAACATTTCCTCAATTTGTGGGGTATCTCATTGAAGGGAACAAGCTCATCATTATCCGCGATAAAAAATTTGGCGATAAGCCCAAGCGCCGAGCAGAATTTTTGATTCTATCCGTTTCTGGGCAAGAACTTCACCTTCAAGCACTCAATTGGCCGGCCGTTTACATCACTGACGCCGTTCGTTCTCCCAAGAAAAAAATAGATGAAGATGCCTACATGAACATGGAAGACATCGACATCACCGACTCCGATTTACAATCGATCGAATTGAAATTGCGTCGTCTCTAAGCGCTAAGCTCCCAATATTGGCATAAATAGATGTTCTTTTAACCTTGTGTTAAGCGCACGGTATGTTATTTTTGTGACTTGCCTTAATCTGCTTGACCTGTCAATGAAAAGAATACTCTTGGCCGTTTTGGTCATTTTCATGGGAAACACTCTCTCAGCGCAAGTGTTGGGAACGACCCTCTATAACTGGGACTTTAACAATGGTTTCCCTTCTGGATTCCAATTGGGAAGTGCCAACCCCATTGCTCGTTGGGAATACCGCGGGCCAAATACCAATCCTAACAATACCGTTGCTTCTCGCGGCTCCTGCGGCTCGGGAACCTTACCCATCGCCTCTGAAACGGCTTCCAATGGATTTGTCATTTTCGACTCAAACTATTGGGATAATGATGCCAACCCCTGCGCAGCCTCCTTTTTCGGAACAGGACAAGCACCAGCGCCACACAACGCTTGGTTCATTACCGCTCCCATCAACCTTTCCAATACCACTGGTGCGGTTCTTACTTTCCAGCAGCAAATCCGTATTTACCAAGCAACTACCAAAGTTCAAATTTCTATCGATGGCGGTATCACATGGTCTGACATCCTAACAAATACCGCATTTTCTAGCCCGCAAGCTGAATGGAAAACGGTTAACATATCTGCTACCGCCGTTGGCCAATCCGACGTTCGTTTTAAATTTATTTTCACCGGAACTTACTATCACTGGATGATTGACGACATTACCGTTTATCGCCCAAGTGTAAACGATATCATGATGTCAAGCACAGCCTATACCCAATACGGTAACCCAGTGCTAGATGCGTTCGAAGACCTTGAGTATGATCAATACCCTTCGATCATGATTCCCCCATTCAATTTTTCAGCAAAGGCCACCAACGTAGGTAGTGCAGCACAGACGGGAGTAAACCTGAATGTAAAAGTATTCAACCCCTTGAATGCGCAAATCGCCAATCAAACCAGCGGAACAATTTCGATGAACCCTGGACAGATTTCTACACTCAATGCCGGAGGTCCTTATACTCCACCTGCTCTAAATGGGGACTACGACATCGTTTACACCATTAACCAAAGTCAAACAGATGAGACACCACTCAACAATAAAGACACTTTAGACTTTACTATTTCTCCATTTACCTATGCTCGAGATGAAGGCCCGATGGCCGATGTATTTACGCCTGCTGCTATCTATCAAAACCAACGTCTAGAAATTGGCAATCTCTTTCAACCTCGTTCAACAGGTCTTCGCTTCCCTTCGATGTCCGTAGCTGTAGGACCTGGAACAGAGCCCGGCACCGTCATTAGAGGGTATGTATATGACCAAAACATTGACACCCTTTTAGCGGTAACCGCTCCTTATACCGTTAACCTAGCCGACATCAATCAAGTGGGTGAAGAAAAACTGATTACCCTGTACCTTGAAACTCCCATGACCTTGGTTCAGGATAGTTTATTGATGGTGATGGTTGGAAATGAATCGGGTGATCAGCCCCTGCGTGTCTGCAGAAGTGGGTCTTCCCCTGACTACACTTCGTTTGTAACCTACCCGGATGTAAACGGACTTTTTTACCTTTTGAAAACTCCGGTGGTTCGGATGAACATTTTTAATGTTGGAGTAATTCCAGGATGCACGAATAGTACAGCCATGAACTACAACCCAGCAGCAACACTCAATGATGGTTCATGTGATTTCCCCGGTTGTACCATTGAGGGTGCGGATAATTACAATCCTAATGCGAATTACGATAATGGAACGTGTATCTATTATGGATGTATGGATCCCGAGGCATTTAACTACTTCCCTTACGCTACAAACGATGACGGATCATGTGTGTATGCGGGATGCACTGACCCAGATGCACCAAACTTTGATCCGATAGCCACCGTTGAAGACGGCTCATGTATTTACACAGGTTGCACCAATCCCGATGCGACCAATTATGATCCTCAAGCTAACACAGATGATGGTTCGTGTATGGTTCCAGGTTGCATGAACCCTGAGGCCGACAACTATGATCCCGACGCGAATATTGACTCCAACAACTGCCTATTTTACGGTTGTACGAATCCTTTAGCTTCCAACTACGACCCTCAAGCCAACGCTGATAATGGAAGTTGTCTCATCTTCGGATGCACCGACGTATTGGCCTCCAACTATAATCCGAATGCCAACTTTAGTGATGGGTCTTGCCTTTACCCTGGATGTACCAATCCTACAGCGATCAATTTTGACCCTGGAGCTAATACCGATGACGGTTCGTGCATCATTTTAGGTTGCATTGATCCAGAAGCGGTCAATTTTAACCCAAGCGCTACTACTGATAATGGTTCTTGTGTATACGAGGGTTGCACGGACGTGAATGCCAGCAATTTTGATCCATTAGCAAGTATCGACGACGGAAGTTGTGAATACCTAGGTTGTACTATTCCTTCAGCGAACAATTATAATCCCTATGCCTTGGTTGACGATGGATCGTGTTTGTTTTATGGCTGCACAGATGTTACAGCCAGCAACTACTCCAGTGTCGCCAATTTTAATGACGGATCTTGCGTTTATGCATTTGCCTCATTGACAGCGAGCAACACTTCCGGTTGTATTCCGCTTACCGTAAGCTTCCACAACGCAACCGACTTGAGTCTTGGTGGCTATTGTACCTTCCAAGATGATAATGGCTACAGCTACACGGAATGTCAAACTGATTTTGACATTACCTATGAGCATGCAGGAACCTACACCATGACCTATTCCTTCTTATATGGAGGCAACTTGACTACAGCAGAAGTGGTGGTGAATGTGTATGACATACCCAATGCGGCCAGCATCTCCTTAGATCAAAACCTTTTGACTTGCTACAGCTGCGAAGGCAATACGGCCGAGTGGTATTATTATGGCAACCCCATCAATCCGGCTGGAGGGATTATTTATGATCCCTATGTAAACAACCAATTCCAAAACGGTTGGTACCAGATTGATCTTACCTCACCTGAAGGGTGTTTTGTGGCAGGTGAACCAACCTACTTCCTTCAACCTCAACTCTCAGTAGATATTACAGAAAGCTGCGGGGAAACAACAGTAAACTTTACTAATAACACCCAAGTTGTCGAAGAAACTTCTTGCCAAATAGATTGGGGCGATGGAACAAGCACGGCCCTTACCGAAACTAGCTTTAGCTATACCTATTCTGAAGCTCAAACATATTTCCCTGTTCTTTCGTGCACTAATGATTTCGCTGCTGGCACCGATCAAGAAACAATTACCATTCATCCTGTTCCTAATACAGTGACGGTAATACTTGGTGGCCAGCCTTTTGAAGCGCTTTGTGTTGGCTGCGAAGGAGCAGCGGCTGTTCAATGGAATATTCCAGACTACTTCGGATCTGAAGTCACTTTTGACAATGTGAATAGCATCATCAGTGACGGAAATGACCAAGGTACCATCACCCTTACCAATGAGTTTGGATGCAGTACCACTTCGAATTTCAACTTCATCTATATCGGAGTAGAAGAAAAAAACGGACCGTTAATAGCTGTCCAACCGAATCCTACAGCCGAACAATTTACAGTGATGCTTCGCCAAGGAGGTGGTAAAATTGTTGTGCGAGATATCAATGGAAGATTAGTAGAAGAGCTCACGAATGTCACCATGCAGAACACGCTTTCATGCGACAAATGGCCATCTGGAATATATTCTGTGCAATGGTTAGATGGTGAAAATTTTGGCACGATTAAGGTTATAGTGCAGCATTAAGAGACTTAACGGTACGTTAAAGTCCAACGAAAAAGAAACAAACCAATAGATATTCGTACAACCATAAAAAAACAACACAATCAAATGAAACAAGTTTTGGCATTTTTCGGATTGGCAGTGTTACTCTGCTTCTCTTCTTCAGCATTTGCTCAAGGTGGTAAAGTAAAAATTACAACTGTGGGTTCACCTATGCTTACAGTAAACAAAACAGAACACAATTTCGGTACGATTAAAAAAGGTTCAGATGCCTCTTGCGTATTCGAAGTATCAAATACCGGTGATCAACCTTTGATTATCAGTAAATGTCAAGCTTCTTGCGGTTGTACAACTCCTAAATGTGACACCAACCCAATTATGCCTGGTGACAAAACTGAAATTGCTATTAAATACGATAGCAACCGTATGGGTCCATTCACCAAAACAGTTACCGTTTCTTGGAATAGCGCTGATGGCACAACTACTCCATTGACGATTAAAGGAGAAGTGGTAGAATAATCGCTGTTAACGTTTAGTTAAGCCCTCTCCCCTTCATGAAGAACGGGCACTAACTTTGAAAAACAATCGAAATCGAAATTTCAAAAGCAATGAAAAAAGCTCTTTTATCTTTAGCCTTTGTTCTTGGCCTTTTCGCCACTTCAATGGCTCAAAACCAAGTACTTTCTGGTCCAGTAATTACATTGGATAAAGAAACTCACGACTATGGAACTATTCCATTCCGTGGCAATGGTACTTGCGAATTCAAAGTAACCAACACTGGTAACCAACCATTGGTAATCAGCAAGTGTAAAGGTTCTTGCGGTTGCACTGTTCCAACTTGCGACCAAGCTCCAATTCTTCCAGGTGAAAACACCATCATCACTGTGAAGTATGATACAGCTCGCCCAGGCCCTATCACTAAATCAGTTACGATCAACTCTAACGCCGTAAACGAACCAGTGAAAGTGGTACGTATCAAGGGTACAGTAGAAAGCGATCCAAATGCACCAGCAACTGGCGGCGCTCCTGTAAACAACAACCCTGGCGCTCCTCACAACTAATCTTCCCCGGACCGTATGCGATTGCTACTTGTCCTTGGAATATTGATATTAAACTCCGCTTTTGCCACTGCGCAAAATGCGGAGTTTTCTTTTTCCAAGAAAATCCACAAATTTGATCATACACCTGAAGGTCAATCCCTCTCCTGTTCGTTTGAGTTTACGAATACGGGCAATGTGCCTTTAATTATCACGAACTATGAAGTAGAATGTACGTGCACAAAAGCTACTTATCCCACTCAACCAATTTTACCAGGAGAAAAAGGCACCATTCACGTCACTTTCGACACCAAAGGAAAGATAGGATGGCAGTACCGAAAGGTGCGTTTGATAGCGAATACAAAAGCCGGATTTGACGAAGTTGAGTTCCGTGTTAAGGTGAAGAACTAATCAATTTTAACCCCAATAAAAAGGGCGTCTCGGCCAAGCCGAGACGCCCTTTTTTATTCAGTTGAACGAAGATTATTCTACGATCAAACGCTCGGTTGTTTCACCTTTGTCAGTGATCACACGAACGAGATAGATACCGCTAGTCAATTTAACATCATCGATACGGATGTAATCGCGGTTGATGTTTTGACGAGTGTACACAGTGCGGCCCATCATATCAGATACGATCACACCTTTGAAAGTGCTCAAAGAACGGATAGCAAACTCACCGTTAGATGGGTTGGGGAACAATTCAAAGTTCACCACTTCATTCTCTTCTACACCAACATAGCAAGGACCTGCAGGCAAGTTCAAAGCACAAGCCATACGAGGAGCAGCATAGAACTGGATAGAGTCGATATAAGTACGACCTTTCTCAGCAGACATATCTGCGTTAGTAGCCAAACCAGCAGCGTTGTTTGGATTAGTAGAAGCCCACCATTCCCATGGAGCTGAGTCAGCTTCAGAACCTGCAGGTCGAACGAATGGGAATAGGCCATGATAAGCGTTATTGTTCAAGTTAGCAGCTGCAGTGTAAGCCGCAGTTGGAGCCCAGTCTTCAGCCAATTGGAATACGTCGTTGTTTGCGAACAAGTTCAATTGAGCTTGAACATCATAAGAACCACTTACTTCAACAACTGGCAAATTCAATACAGGAACAATTACGGTTCCAGTCGTGTACGGTGCAAAAGGGTCAGATGGAACTTGGAAAGAGATCATTGGATTGTCGGTTTCGTCAACCCAAGAAATATCTCCACAAGCACCACCCATATTGATAGCGATGTTGAAGTCAGATGAGTAACCAACGTGGTTTGGATAGCACAAAGTGTCGTTATCCAAAGGATTGATACCATAGGTAGTTGCATCTGGATCACCGTTAACGAAATCCAATACCATAGGAGTTGGAACGCCGTTCACGTCGCGGATAAATTTCGCGATAACGATATCAGAATACACATCGATGGTTGAAGAAGCAAAGGTGATATAACCACCAGTACCTTGACCCCAAAGAGCGATTTTGTCGCCATCAACGCCGTAAGGATTGTTGTTTTCCGCAATTGAACGACGGAAGAAACGAACAGCAGTGCGGCTATCTTGAACACCACGGTAAGCCGCGTTGATCAGGGTGTAAACACGCTCATCTTGAGTAGATGCGATTGGATTCCATCCGAGACGGTAATCGCAAGAAGCTACCACATAACCCATTTTCGCGAAACGGGTACAGATTTCTACAGCAGCAGAGTCTGTGCGAAGACCTGTTGGAGAACCGTTTTGTGGGTGAGGTAAAAAGTTACCCGTGTGGAAATAAAGAATCAACGGACGCTCAGTTTCAGTGTCACCGGCTGGTTCGTAGATATCGCATAACAAGCTTTGAGGGATCGCCTGACCAACTTGTGAGTATGCGATTACGGTTGCGTTCATTCCATAACTTACATCAGTTGTAACAGTTACTTCATCGAACACTTCGGAAAGATAACGTTGGGCATAGGAAACATTCCAGCTCAACGCCAATAGAGCAAATAGTGTAAAGACTCTTTTCATAGTTGTTGTGTTATTCGTGGTTATTAAGGTACTTAGTTAGCAAGATCATACAGGATACTAATGTAGGCTAATCTTCCGATTCTCGGCCCACCATAGGTCTGAATTTGTTTATTATTTAATGCATTTGATGCTCCCAACTTAAATGTGGTATGCTCTTTCTTCAAGTTATAGCTAATCATGGCATCCAACAAATCATAGGTGGGGACCATTCCTGTGAATTGAGGACTTCCTTCGAACAAGAAGCCTTCTACCCACTTGTAATTTACGCTATAGCCCCATGAATTGCCTGTAGCCTCGCTCTTCATCCAATCGCGGGCACTTATGCCGATGTTGAACTTATTCTTCGGCGTATTGAAGGCTGGGATAATGGGATCATCTTCTACTGTTTTCACAATCTTGTTAAACGAGTAATTGGCATTCAGGGTATGTTCTTTATAGAAGTAATAGTTTACCCCAATGTTTAAGCCTTGCGTGCGCACTTTATTTTTTGAGTTCGCCGCGTAGCGATACACCTGGAAAGGTTGAGAAAAATCGAGGGTGGAACCAAACTCTCCATCGATGCCGATGTTGAAACCAATAAAGTTCGTGTACTCACTGTAATAAGCACCGGCATCTACATATACTTTTTCATGCAATGTACCACGGTAACCAAATTCTAGTGTTCGCACACGCTCCGGTTTAATAGGATCAATATTGAAGTAAACGATGGTGTCCGGGTTGGTGGTGTTTCTCCAATTGCCAAAGCTTTCAATCGTTACCAATGAATCTACCCCGTTGAGGTTTCCGCTCAAAATAGCGGGACCCACATTTAAGTACAAGTATTGATCACTCAAGGTTGGGTTACGCAAAGCGGAAGAGAACGAAGCGCGCAAATAATGCTTTGGTTTCGGCTGGTACACAAGCGATAATGCGGGAGAAAAAACAGCATCAAAATTTTGATTTTTATCCATTCGGATGGTACCGTTGGCAATCAATTTATCCTCTGCAAATTTCCTTGAAGCACCATAATAGACACCAAATTCATTATTGGTGATACGTGCCGTGGTATCAGAAAAAATAGTACCATCAGTCATTGGGCGATAGTAGCGAACATTACCACCAAAGCGATGAGTAATGAAAAACTTATCTTCTAACTGATACTCTCCTTGTGAATGAAACAGAGCAGATCGATCATAGAATTTTGTTCCGCCCTCGCCTTCATTATTTTTCTTAGAAGTAATGCGGTTGAAAGCCTCATTAAATGCATCGGAACCTGGCTCATAAAAACCGGTTTCAGAAATAGATGGAATGCCTGCATTTCCGTTGTTGGTCCAATACTGAACCAGTTGATGCCAGTACACCAATGAATCATAATACTGCTGATTCCATTGGTTCAGCGCATCATAATCGAATGTTATTCCGTTAGGTCCAAACACCAATTCAGGATAGCCTGTTCCATCAATGCGTGGATTGATACGTTGATCCCAATATTTTTTATACACCTTCGCCCAGTCTTCATCGCTTCTTGCTTCCTCTTGCATTCTTAAAGCTGTAAAATAGGGATCGTAACTATTACCGGAATCTTCGGCAGTACCATACATGC
>Ga0315908_10003329_pt1 | contig 11632 bp, 10 predicted proteins | sample LakEriMetagenome_12_FD_203520 | JGI IMG/M metagenome (GOLD analysis project Ga0315908, IMG submission 203520) | Freshwater fungal communities from buoy surface, Lake Erie, Ohio, United States - Buoy 4 MA124 | ecosystem: Environmental > Aquatic > Freshwater > Lake > Lake biofilm | place: USA...
GCAACCAGAAGGTCCAACTAATACAAGAAACTCACCATCATTAACAGTGAGATCTAATTTATCTACCGCTGGTTTGGTTGTTCCGGGATAGATGCGGGACGCTTGTTTGAATACAACTGAGGCCATGGTTAGCACTCCTTCTTCCGGGTAGGTACGTACCCGACGATCCGTTGGATGAAGGTCTCACGGTTGTGAGAGTTGGCAAAGGTTACGACAGAAAGGGTAAAAAGGGGAAGGGGCGCGGGATTTGGGCTCACTTATGCAGCCATGGCTTATCCACAGTTATCATTAGATATATGGCTGATGGCGCTTTTATAAGCATCGTAATTGTTTTAACCCTAATTGCAGTGGGCGGAATCTTTGTTGCCGCCGAGATCGCTTTAATCTCACTTCGAGAATCACAGATTAAACAGATCGAAAGTCGGGGAAAGCGCGGCGCCCGCGTAGCTGCCTTAACAAAACACCCTAATCGATTTTTAGCGGCTGCCCAAGTAGGAATAACACTTTGTGGATTTTTATCAGCTGCCCTTGGTGCTGAGCAGTTAGGTCAATATGTAATTCCAAGGTTAGAGGAGTTGGGCATATCAAGCGGTAGTAGTGAAATTTTATCTATCGTCGGTATCACCCTAGTGATTGCCTACATTTCTTTAGTCTTTGGTGAGTTAGTGCCAAAGCGGCTTGCGTTATATAAAACTGAGGCGATTGCGCTCGCAACTTCGGCAACCATTGATCGAATTGCAATCATTTTTAATCCAATTATTTGGTTGGTCTCGCACTCAACTGATTTAGTGATGAAGCTTTTGGGAATTAATGCAAAAACTCCACGAGCTCAGATTTCAGAGGCTGAATTAATGGATTTAGTTAGTGGCCATGCTGATCTAACAAAAGAGGAGCGAGAAATTGTTACTGAGGTCTTTAAATCTAGCGACCGGTTAATTCATGAGGTAATGGTGCCAAGAGCTGAGGTTGATTTTCTAGATGCCTCACTAACCATTTCACAAGCCAGAAAGATTGTCGTAAAACTATCTCACTCACGTTATCCAGTTGTTCGCGGTAGTAGTGATGATGTAATTGGGTTTTTGCATGCCAGGGATTTATTAGATCCTAAATTAGATGATGCCCAACTTACAATCATGGAGATTGTCAGAAATATTATGTTCTTGCCAATGAGTAGTGGGGTATTGCAAGCTTTAACTGAGATGAGAAGTAAGCGGCAACATATTGCAATTGTGCGTGATAAAAATGGCGGTACAAATGGAATTATCACTCTTGAGAATTTAGTTGAATGTTTAATTGGCCAAATTCAGGATGAATATGACAGCCATGAAACTCAGCCACAATCTCAACCTCGCGGCCGTGGTACTGAAATTGATGGCAAAGTTTCACTGGCCGCCCTCTTGGCAACCAATGGTGTTTTGTTGCCAGCTGGTCCATATGAAACATTAAGTGGCTTTGTTAACCATTATTTAGGTCGAACTGCGCAGGTTAATGATGTCATTAGAATTAATGGAGCACGCTTTACTATTATCAGCATGAGTGGCAAGCAGGTTAATCAGTTATTACTAGCCAGAGATGATGTGAAGTAATGAGTAAAAAACGGGTCCTATCTGGCATACAGCCAACCCACGACTCATTTCACTTAGGTAACTATTTAGGTGCACTTAAGCAGTGGGTGCAACTACAAGAAGATAATGATGCTTTTTACTGCGTAGTTGATTTACACGCTCTTACTGTTGAAACTGATCCAAAGGTATTACAAAAGCGAATTTTGTTATCAGCTGCCCAACTAATTGCGATCGGAGTAGATCCAGGTAAGTGCACATTATTTATTCAATCTCATGTCCCAGCACACAACCAACTTGCCTGGGTGCTTGAGTGCATAACCGGATTTGGCGAAGCAGGGCGGATGACGCAATTTAAAGATAAATCACAAAAGGGTGGTGCTGATCGAACCAATGTTGGTTTATTTACATATCCAATTTTGCAAGCTGCTGATATTTTGTTGTATCAAGCAGATTTTGTTCCAGTAGGTGAGGATCAACGCCAACATATTGAGTTGACCAGAGATTTAGGCCAGAGATTTAATAGTAAATACAAAGAGATATTTAATATTCCACAGGCTCAGATAATTAAGTCATTAGCCAAAATCAATGATCTGCAAGATCCAACTGCCAAGATGAGCAAATCAGCAGCATCAATGTCGGGTGTGATTGAACTATTAGATGCACCAGAGATAACTTTAAAGAAGTTTAAATCCTCAGTAACTGATGATGGTAAAGAGGTTAAGTTTGATGAAAAGGGCAAGCCTGGAATCTCAAACTTATTAACCATCCATTCAGCACTTTCGGGTGAATCTATTCAAGAGATTGAAAATGAGTTCGCCGGCAAAGGGTATGGAGATTTTAAGTCTGCAGTAGCTGAGGTTGTGATCGCAGAGCTTGAGCCAATCAGGGAGCGAACAAAGGAATTAATGGATGATCCAGCTGAGTTGGTCAGTTTGCTGAGTACTGGGGCAAATAAGGCCAATGAGGTCGCTTCAAACACCTTAAAAGAGGTTTATGCAGCGATTGGATTGATTTAAGCACTTTACGTATAGATATCTTGATAAAACTCTAAACTCTTAATCAAGAGTTGAATCAATTCTAAATAAATCGTAATAAAGAAACATCAGCGTTTTTATGGAATAGATGTTGCTCGGATATAGGGTCAGACCACAAATAACCCCATGTTTCATGGGTCTTAGTCCTTGGGAGGGATTTTGAAAAAATCATACAAAGTAGTTGTAGCTATCGCAGCTGCATCATTATTAACATCTGTTGCAGTTGCTCCGGCAAATGCAGCAACTAAGCAAAAGGTTTGCGTTGCGCTAGATACTGCTGGCATCAACGATAAGTCATTTAACCAAACATCATATGAAGGTGCTAAGGCTGCTAAAGCTGCAGGCTATGCATCAACAATCGAATATTTACCAGCAAAAAGCACAGCAGATTTCACACCAAATATCCAGAAGTTTGTCGATAAGAAGTGCACCATGATTATTGGTATTGGATACCTACTTGGTGATGCCATGGTGGCAGCTGCGACAAAAAATCCAGCAATTAAATTTGCAATTGTTGATCAGCCATCTGGCACTCTTGCAAACTTGAAGGGCATCGAGTATCAATCAGATGAGAGCGCTTTCTTAGTTGGATATTTTGCTGCCGCAATGTCAAAGACTGGCAAGGTTGCTACATATGGTGGAATTCCAATTCCTCCAGTAACTATCTGGATGGATGGTTATGCATATGGCGTTAAGTACTACAACCAAGTTAATAATAAGAATGTGACATTACTTGGATGGGATGCAAAGACCCAAACAGGCAAAATGCTTGGTGGATTTGAAGCTCCAACCGAAGCGCTTGCAGCTTCAGTTGGATTTGAACAGCAAGGTGCAGATTACATTTTTGGTGTTTCTGGCGGTATGCAGGCAGTTACTGCAGCCAATAGCTTGAAAACAAAGAAATCAAATGTAGTTTGGGTAGATGCAACAGTGATGGGAACTGGAGCACAGTACGCAAGTGTGACTCCAATTTCTGCCACGAAGGGCCTAAAAGAAGGCGTGCTTGCAGTAATTAAAGAGGGTTATGATGGAAAATTTACGAATAAGGCCTACCTTGGAACACTTAAAAACAAGGGCGTGGGTTACGTAATTACACCAGCATGGGCTAAGAAAATACCTGCATCACTTCAAACAGAACTAAAAGACCTAGCAGCTGATGTCGGAGCTGGAATTATTACGATCAAGTAATTGATCGACCAATAATTGGTCACTTTGTAGTACCGCTAGGTGAGTTAGATTTCTAACTCACCTAGCATTATTTAAGGAGAATTAGTGTCATTAGAACTGAAACAAATAACCAAGAAATTTGGTTCACTTTTAGCAAATGACCAAATTGATTTAAAGGTTGAAAAAGGCGAAATCCATGCAATTCTCGGCGAAAACGGTGCCGGAAAATCTACACTGATGAATATTGTTTACGGGTTAGTAAAAGCAGACTCTGGATCTATTTTAGTAAATGGTGCCAAGGTTGAAATTAATGAGCCGGCCGATGCATTGAAATTCGGAATTGGAATGGTTCATCAACACTTTATGCTTATTCCTGTATTCACCGTCGCCGAAAATATTGTTTTAGGTCATGAAAAAACCAATAGAGGAATACTTTCGTTAAGTGATGCTAAAAAACGTATTAAAGAAATTGCTGATGAATTTAAATTTGATATAGATCCTGATGCAGTAATTGAAGATTTATCTGTGGGACTTCAGCAAAGAGTCGAGATTATCCGTGCCTTAATTTATGACGCAAAGGTTTTGATTTTAGATGAACCAACGGCAGTACTTACACCGCAAGAAACAGACGAACTTTTAAATATTATGAGAACTTTGAAGGCCAAAGGAACATCAATCATTTTCATTACCCATAAGTTAAGAGAGGTCAAGGAAGTTGCAGACAAAATAACCATTATTAGATTAGGTAAAGTTGTCGGTATGGCTTCGCCATCTACTAGCCAAGGTGAGCTTGCTAGCATGATGGTTGGTAGAGAGGTTGATTTAATCCCAAATAAATCAATCAAAGTACCAGGGAAAACCATCTTAAGTATCAGTGAATTAAATATATTCAATCTTGCGGGTAGAAATATAGTAAAGCAAGTATCCCTTGAAATTCGCGCTGGTGAAATACTTGCAATCGCCGGAGTTCAAGGAAATGGGCAATCAGAAATAGCAAGAGCGATCATTAACCTAGAGCAGCATGCTACTGGCTCAATAAAAATCAACGGAGAAGAAATTTTAGGAAAAACTGTAAGGAATTCTCTGGATACTGGAGTTGCATTTATCCCCGAATCTAGGGAGATTGATGGTTTGATAGAAAGCTTTACAATTGCTGAAAATTTAATCTTAGATACGCATGATCTTCCTCAGTTTGCTAAAAATAAACAACTTGCTAGAACTGCAATTAATAGCAGTGCTACTTCGCTAGTTAAAGAATTTGATATTAGAACTCAAAGTATTTTTGATAAGGCTTTATCTCTATCGGGGGGAAATAAGCAAAAAGTGGTATTAGCTAGAGAGCTCACAAGAAAAGTGGAACTTGTGGTCGCTTCACAACCTACCCGCGGATTAGATGTTGGCTCGATTGAGTTTGTATACGAGAGGTTATTGGCTGAGCGTGAGTCAAATAGGGCTGTCCTACTGATAAGTAGTGAATTAGATGAAGTTGTTGCGTTAGCCGACAGAATTGCTGTTATTTACAAAGGCGAAATAGTTGGAATTGTTGACGCAAGTGTTCCAAGAGAAAAACTTGGCTTAATGATGGCTGGAATTGCATCATGATGAACGTGATTAAGAATTTCAGAAAGAATGCACTCCTTCCTTTTGTGGCTTTTATTTTTGCATTTTTTATTGGTGGAATAATTATGGTGATCTCGGATCCTGTTGTGATGGGTCAAATATCTTCTCCAGGTAAGTTCTTGACTTCGGCAGGTTCGAAGATCGGCAATTCATATCTGGCAATATTTCAAGGCTCAATATTTGATATCAATCTTGCACGGGGTTCTGGTTTCATTCAGGGCTTCTATCCACTATCTGAAACGATCGTTACTGCAACACCATTAATTCTTTGCGGACTGTCTGTCGCCTTAGCATTTAGGTCTGGACTATTTAATATTGGCGCACAAGGTCAGTTTATCTTTGGAGCAATCGCAGCTTCTTATGTTGGGTTTACATTTAATCTAAATCCAATTTTACATGTTTCGCTCGTACTTTTAGTTGGAATTATTTTTGGTGGATTGTATGGTGGTATCGTTGGAATTCTGAAGGCTAAAACCGGCGCGCATGAAGTAATCGTTACGATTATGCTTAATTATATTGCAGCTCTTTTCGTTCTTTGGTTACTAAAAACAAAATTATTTTTACGGCCAGAGCGGCTAGATCCAATTGCACCTGAAGTAAATCCAAGTGCTCAACTACCAAAACTATTTGGAGAAAACCTAAGAATTCACTCCGGAATTTTCATAGCAATTTTTGCAACAATTTTTGTAGCGTGGCTATTGCAATCGAGCACACTTGGATTTAAATTTCGCGCTGTCGGATCTAATTCCAATGCCGCAAGAACGGCTGGAATATCTGTTCCATTCGTAACCACAACCACCATGTTTATCTGTGGTGGGTTAGCTGGTCTTGGTGGCGCTGTTCACCTGATTGGTACCGAGTATGCACTTGGAGCTGGAATTGCTGGAAGTTTGGGCTTTGATGCAATAACAGTTGCATTGCTGGGGCAGGCAACTCCAATCGGAACACTATTTGGCGCACTTCTGTTCGGTGCACTACAAACAGGAAGCCGAACTCTTCTTTCCAACACTGGAACTTCTCCAGACATCGTGCAAGTTATCCAGGCTTTAATAGTTTTATTTATTGCTGCTCCTGCGCTAATGAAGTCAATATTTAAAATCAAAGAAAATTTAAACGATAAATCTATGGCTGCTAAAGGATGGAATGGCTGATGACTAATTTAACCATCCAGCAAAAAAGACAAAGGCGCGGGATTATTACCATGGCTTTAATGTTTTTTGCATTCTTTTATATTTTTTATTTTAACTCAAATAAATCGGAAGAGGTTACTTTTGGGTTTATTTTAGGTGATGAATGGAAATTGATGAATGAATGGAAAATTGATTCTAGGACTGGCGCAATTATCTTTCTAGCCTTAACTTTAATTGGCGTATTAACCTCCTACATAAGCTTTAACCGTGGCAAGAAAAATACTCTTGGGGTTTATTTATTCGGAGCTGGAAGCATTATGGCATTTTTATGTTGGGCTGCTGCAGGCAAATTTATCCCGTTTACTGGATTACTTCAGGGTGCAATTATGCTTTCAGTTCCATTAATTTTTGGTTCGATGGCCGGGTTGCTTTGCGAGAAATCTGGTGTTATCAATATTGCAATCGAAGGTCAATTACTTTTCGCGGCCTTTGCCGCTGCCGCTGTAGCGAGCGTTACTCAAAATGTTTTTTATGGCATGATCGCAGCACCAATCGCTGGTGGTTTGGTTTCCTTGATATTGGCCTATTTTTCTATTCGCTTTCAAGTTGATCAGGTAATTCTAGGATTCGTAATCAACGTATTAGTTTTGGGATTGACTAATTTCTTTTATACAACATTACTAATCCCTTATGAAAGTAACTGGAATAACGGCAGTAGTTTCTCGACTATTCCAATTCCATTACTATCAAAAATTCCAATAATCGGGCCAACCTTATTTAATCAAACAATAATTGTTTATTTGATGTATGTATTTGTGATATTTATTCAAGTAGCTTTATTCAAAACTAGATGGGGCTTGCGCACCCGAGCAGTTGGTGAATTACCGATTGCCGCAGATAGTGTTGGCGTTGATGTAAATAAATTGAGGTTTAGAAACGTAATTCTGGCTGGAATGGTTGCCGGAACTGGTGGGGCATATTTCACTATCGGTATGGTGGGAAGCTTTTCTCAAAATATGACTGCCGGTGCTGGTTTCATTGCACTTGCATGTTTGATATTTGGAAAATGGACGCCAAGAGGAGCTATTACGGCAGCCTTATTCTTTGGCTTTGCAAATAACCTTCAGGGAAATCTCTCCATTATTGGCGTAGGTATTCCATCTGAATTCATGTTAATGGTTCCCTATGTTGCGACAATTATTGCTGTATCAGGCGTAGTAGGAAGAGTTCGAGCACCTGCGGCAGATGGAATCCCATACTCACGCGGTAATAAATAGTTAGTTTTCGTAGGAGAATTACCCCATGGAAATCAATTGGGATCAGCTACATCAAGCCGCAAAAGATGTAATGAAAAATGCTTATGCACCATACTCAAAATTTAAAGTGGGAGTTGCCGGCTTAGTATCTGATGGCAGAGTTGTAGTTGGTTGTAATAGTGAGAATGCTAGTTATGGTGTTGGTTTATGTGCTGAGTGCGGATTAATTTCATCTTTAACTGCAACAGGTGGCGGCAGATTAATTGCAGTTGTTTGTGTTGATGGCAATGGAGAGTACTTATCTCCATGTGGAAGATGTCGCCAATTGTTATTTGAACATGGTGGCAATGAGATGTTATTTATGACACTAGAGGGACCAAAACCATTTTCAACCTTACTTCCTTGGGCCTTTGGTCCAGAGGATCTTAAATAGATGAGCGAAATATTTGCTGCGGTCGAAATTATTTCAGCAAAGCGTGACAAACAAGAATTAAGTAATGAACAAATTGATTGGACTATTGACGCATACACTCGTGGCGTAATAGCGGATGAGCAAATGTCAGCATTATTAATGGCGATTCTTTTAAATGGTATGAATAACCGAGAGATCTCACGCTGGACAGATGCAATGATCGCTAGTGGTGAACGGATGAATTGGTCAATGCTAGATCGCCCAACAGTTGATAAGCATTCAACTGGTGGCGTTGGCGACAAAATAACTTTACCTCTTGCGCCCCTAGTTGCAGCATGTGGTGCAGCTGTGCCACAACTTTCCGGTCGCGGGCTTGGACATACTGGTGGAACTTTAGATAAATTAGAATCTATTAAGGGCTGGAAAGCTTCTCTGTCTAATAATGAAATGTTAAAAGTTTTGCAAGAGTGTGGCGCAGTAATTTGTGCAGCTGGTGCTGGGCTTGCACCTGCTGATAAAAAACTTTATGCCCTTCGAGATGTGACTGGCACTGTTGAAGCAATTCCCCTTATCGCTTCATCAATTATGAGTAAGAAAATTGCCGAAGGAACAAGTGCATTAGTTCTTGATGTAAAAACTGGCTCTGGTGCATTTATGAGCGATCCAAAGGATGCAGCATTACTTGCTCGAACTATGGTTGATTTAGGAAAGCGCGCCGGGGTTACAACTCGCGCATTAGTGACTGCAATGGATGTGCCATTGGGGTTAACTGCTGGAAATGCTTTAGAAATAAGAGAAACTCTTGAAGTTTTATCTGGAGGTGGTCCTAGCGATGTTGTTGCATTAACACTTTTACTTGCAAATGAGATGCTTGATGCTGTTGGTATTAAACCAAAGGTTGATCCAGCTACTGCATTAAAAAATGGAATGGCAATGGATGTTTGGCGCAAAATGATTAAAGCTCAAGGTGGAGATAATGATGCACCGCTTCCAGTTGCAAAAGAAAAGATAGAAATTACTGCAAGTGCGTCTGGAAAGTTATTAACTCTAGATGCAATGAAGGTCGGAGTGGCTGCATGGCGGTTAGGCGCTGGCCGGCAAAAACAAGGTGAAGTACTACAACTTGGAGCAGGTATTGAGATTCATGCAAAGCCCGGAGATATTGTTAAAGAGGGAGAGAAAATTTTAACTTTACACTCTGATGAATCTGCAAGATTTGATCGGGCAAAAGAAGCATTGGTTGGCGCCTTTTCAATTGGTGGTAAAGATGATCAAGTTAAACGATTACCATTAGTTATTGAACGAATTGAGGGATAAGTGTCACTGACAAATACGCCAACACCTGATCAGATTAAAAGAGTTCCAAAGGCTCTTTTACATGATCATTTAGATGGTGGATTACGTCCTGAAACTATTATTGAGATTGCTCAAAAAATCGGTTATAAAAAACTACCCACCGAAGATCCAAAGAAATTAGCAGAGTGGTTTGAAGAGTCTTGTAATTCTCACTCACTTGTTCGCTACCTCGAAACTTTTTCTCACACAATTGCAGTAATGCAAACAAAAGAAGCAATTATTCAAGTAGCACGAGAGTGCGCAATTGATTTGGCTAGAGATGGCGTTGTTTACGCAGAGGTTAGAGGAGCACCAGAGTTATTTACCGAACAAGGATTATCAATTGATCAAGTAGTTGAAGCAACTACTGAAGGTTATAAACAAGGAATGGCAGAAGCAGCTCGTGAAGGTAAAAAAATTAGAGTTGAATCTTTACTTTGCGGAATGAGACAAAATAATCGCTCTCAAGAAGCCGCAGCAGCCGTTGTTAAATATCATAATAAAGGCGTAGTTGGTTTTGATATTGCTGGGCCAGAAGATGGTTTTCCGCCAACGAATCAGTTAGAAACCTTTGAATATTTGAGAAAAGAAAATGCCCACTTCACTATTCATGCTGGTGAGGCATATGGACTTCCCTCTATCTGGGAAGCGATTCAAATATGTGGTGCAGAAAGATTAGGCCACGGTGTTCGAATCATTGATGATATTGATTTCTCAGGCAGCACTCCAAAACTTGGCGCCCTGGCTTCATATGTAAGAGATCGAAGAATTCCATTAGAGCTGTGCCCAACATCTAATCTTCAAACTGGCGCAGCTAAAACTTATACAGAACACCCAATAGGAATTTTAGCCAAACTCCGCTTTCGCGTAACCCTTAATACCGATAATAGATTAATGAGTAATACCACTATGACAAATGAGATGACCCAATGTGTTAAATCATTTGACTGGAAGTTTGCTGATCTTCAGCGAGTAACGGTCAATGCGCTTAAGAGTTCATTTATTCCATTTGAAGAGCGACTTGAGATAATCGAAAAGATTGTAAAGCCAGCTTACGCAACAATATCTGCTGAGTAATTAAATTCCGATTGGATGCCAAACAGTCTTTTGCTCCATAAAACTAATTATACGTTCTGGATGATTATCTGGATTAAATCTGAATATTCGCTTCAAGTTATCAGCACCAACAAGCTTTAACTCTTCTTCTTGCTTTTTGCTAAGACCTGCAACATCAACGCCATCAATCTCCATATGAGACCCAACCCATGGTGCTAACTCTGCGCTCTTGCCGGTCAGAATGTTTACAACTCCGCCTGGAACATCACTTGTGGCAAGAGCCTCACTTAATGTAATTGCTGGCAAAGGGTAATTCTCACTTGCAATTAACACTGCAGAGTTTCCTCCTGCAAGTACTGGCGCTAAAGTTCTTACTACGCCAAGTAGCGATGGTTTATTTTCTGCAAATATTGCCACAACACCTAATGGCTCTGGCGTAGTGAAGTTATAAAATGGGCCTGATACTTGGTTAAGTGAGCCAGTTACTGAAGATAATTTGTCACACCAGCCGGAGTACCAAACCCAGGTATCGATTGCTGCCTCTACCTGACTTTTTGCTACTTTATTAGTAACTCCTTCAAGTGCGCAGATTTCATCAACAAATTGTTCACTTCTTCCTTCCATAATTTCGGCAATGCGGTACAAAATTTGGCCACGATTAAAAGCAGTTGCATTAGCCCAACCTGGTTGAGCAGATTTAGCTGCGACAACTGCATCACGTAAATCTTTTCTAGATGCAAGAGAGGGGTTAGCAATAAATTTCTTATTGGCACCTTTTATTTCATAAACTCTTCCAGATTCACTTCTTGGAAAAGCGCCGCCAATAAATAATTTATAGGTCTTATTTACATCTATTCGACTCATTTGGCTGCCCTTGCATCTGAAGTTAAATAACCAGCAAGTCCGTGACGACCGCCCTCACGACCCCAGCCAGACTCTTTATAACCACCAAATGGGCTTGCTGGATCAAATTTATTAAATGTATTACTCCAAATCACGCCAGCCTTTAATTGCTTAGCTGCCCATAGAACTTTTGAACCTTTATCACTCCAGATTC
>Ga0315908_10003332_pt1 | contig 11630 bp, 10 predicted proteins | sample LakEriMetagenome_12_FD_203520 | JGI IMG/M metagenome (GOLD analysis project Ga0315908, IMG submission 203520) | Freshwater fungal communities from buoy surface, Lake Erie, Ohio, United States - Buoy 4 MA124 | ecosystem: Environmental > Aquatic > Freshwater > Lake > Lake biofilm | place: USA...
TTTGTATGCAACCCTAAAAGTGGTGAATAATAAAGTTATTTATTACACCGGATTTGGTTGGAAAAAACAAGGTGAATTTCTTACAAAAGAAGCTTGGGAAAATTATCTAACTAATTATGCTATCAAAATAAATAATCCTTTGCTTGTTAAGATTAAGTAGTAAAAAGTTTAATTATTAGAAATCCATAAATTAATTTATGGATTATTTTATTCCCAATTGTCAGTTCTAAACGAAGAGGCTGGTAACATATTGTTATCAAATAAAGTACCTACAAACCAATTGTTCCATCCGTATCGAACGGCTACTGGATCATTAACTTCTGTACTTGAGACTTTAACTTGTTTGTGATTGATAATTACCGCTTTTGCCGGATGAAAGATTTTATCAGCACCAGCGATTTCAAAATTACTAATTTCTAATTCAGGTGAATAAATACCCGTTTCTGCAAAATTGAAATTCAAGAAAAGAGCCCCTTCTTTTACTTCCATTGATTTGTAAATTGGACCTGTGCAGTCCACATCTTTAAACCCGTAGGTTTTGTTCAATGCAATAAATAGTAATCTCTCAGCGACTTCTTTTTTTCGTGGTGGATGTATTGTTTGCTCTGAACCAATATCTGAAAGTACCGCCATTCCTGAATTTGGAATAACTTCTAATGCCTTTAATTGCGCTTCTCTTTGGAATTGAGACTTCGATTTGTCAATATATTTGTTAGGTGCTATTTGAACATAGTAAAATGGAAATTCACCTAAATTCCATTGGTTACGCCAATCTTTTACCATTTCTGGAAGTAACTGCTGGTACAATTTAGGTTCATCACGATTCGTTTCTCCTTGATACCAAAGTACGCCTTTAATGGTATAAGAGGTTATTGGATTAATCATCGCATTATAAATCGCTGATGGAATTCTTTTATATTTTTCAGTTGTATCTTTTTTTACTTTATTGACATCTAAAAAAGGGGTAATCGCCTCTTTACTCATCCAAGGTTGAATTCTAGTTCCTCCCCACGAAGTCATAACTATTCCAACGGGTACGTCTAAAATTTCTTGTAGTTTCTGTCCGAATAAATAAGCTACAGCACTGAAGTCTTTAGTATTTTCGGGACTTGCAATATTCCATTTTTTATAACTACCTACAGTATCTAAAGGGGTTGGATGTCCGTTTTCTGTAATGGAAAACAAACGAATATTATTATTTCTAGAATTGGCTATAGCTGCATTCCCTTCAAATGTAGGTTGACCGGTATACCCTTTTAACGGCATTCTCATATTGGATTGTCCCGAACAAATCCAAACTTCTCCAAACAGGATGTTATCCAATTTAATATTAGATTCTAAGCTACTCAATTGAATGGTTTGAGGTTCTTTGCTTGAAGTTGTTTTTAAAGCGACTTCCCATCGACCATTTTCTTGAGTAGTAATTTTGATTTCATTGGCAATCCAACTTGCTTTTATAATTATTTTCTCACCTGATTTTGCCCAACCCCATATTTTAACAGAGGAATTTCGTTGCAAAACCATATTGGATGCAATTATTCCAGGTAATTTAATTTTTGCAAATAGGGATTCGTTACTGGATAAGAAGATTAACGAGATAAATACAACTACAAGTTTTTTCATAAATTTATTTTTTAATTATTTTAATTGTTTCAGACTTAATTTCCCCATTATTAAACTGGATAATATACATCCCTGATTTTAAATTAGAAATATCAATATTCTTTGTTAAACTGTTTAATTCTACTATTTTTTTACCGTAAATATCGTAAAGTTGCATTCTGTTGTATCTTTTTAATATTACTTCTGTCAATTCAATTTTATCAATAACTGGATTAGATATTATAATTGTTTTAACATCAAAATTGTTAGCAATTAATCCCAAATTTGGCACCTCTTGAATACTGAAACCCGAAAAGCGAACGGCTTCATCACGTAAATTTCCAATATCGCTTAAGCTTCTGTAAATTCCCCATTTTGGACGAATGAAGTTGTTATCTGGACGAATAGTAGCAATATTATTATTGGTATAGGACAGTAAAACTGAACCATCACTGTGTTTTTTTAAAATTATTGAGTAAAATCCATTACTACCCACATTTATTCTTTCTTCAGCATCCACCCAATTTCCTAAAAAAGGTAATAAATTAACAATGCTAACTTTATTTGATCCTGAAGTTGAATTTTCAACATATATTAATTCCAATTTATTCGGTGTTCCTAGTCTAGGAGTTAATGTAAAAATAGGGCTACTATCATCTCCGTCTACCGCTTTTATTTGATGAATATGAGTAAAATTTGTCGAAGGTTGAAAACCAATTGGCAATTTAAAGCTCCATTTATAAATAATATTTTCTCCAATTGTACCTTTTAAATTATCTGGAGATGGGGCATAGGTTTTAATTTCAACACGTTGCCTGTCTGTTAAAGTAGGATCTACAGGTTCATTATCTAACAAGGCATGCGAGTAAAATTCGAATACATATCGAAGTAAGTCATTGTCATAAACTTCTGTAATATGTCTGTTTCCACCGGCCGCCCATGGGTGAAACAAATCGGGGGCTTCAACTGCGCTTACACCATTTCCAGGAGCGAAAACATTGGTAATTAATTCATAAGTACTTCCCGGTCCGTTTGCATTTAAGGTAACTTGTGAAAATGAAGCTTGGATTTGACATATAAATGCAAATCCTACTCCAATTATACTATTTTTATATAAATTATTCACCCTCTTTAATTGAAAAATCATTAAAACGAACCGCTTCGTCTCTTAAATCTTCCACTTTTTTTAAACTTCTGTAAATTCCCCATTTTGGTCTTATAAAGTCGTTATCGGATCTAATAGTCATGATGTTATCACTTATAAAAGAAAGTAATTCCTTACCGTTTTTTATTTTTTTTATTGAAATAGAGTACTTTCCGTTAGCGCCAATTTTAATTTTTTCGGTTATTTCAACCCAAGTACCCTCAAATTCTGAAAGATCAGCTGTAGCTATAGTATTTTCATTATTATGAATAATAACTAGCTGATTTACCTTTGCTTTTCTAGCCGTTAATGTAAAAATTGGTAAATCTTGTGATCCACCAACTGCTTTTATTTGATGTAAATGGGTAAAACTACTAGAAGGTTGAAAACCTTTAGGTAATCTAAATTTCCATTTATAAGTTACGAATTCTCCTAAAGTTCCAATTAAATTATCTGGTGATGGCTCATAGGTTTTTATTTCAACTCGTTGTCTATCAATTTTTTCACAACGATCGTTATCTGGAGTTACATGAGAATAAAATTCAAATACGTTCTCTTTTAACTCATCATCCCATACTTCAGCGATGTGCCTTCCAAAAGCGCCATGAACGCATTCTGGATGTTCTACTGCTTCATTTCCAGGTGCTAGAACTGAATTGATTAACTCATAAGTATTTCCTGGGCCGTCAGATTTTAAAAGGACCTGCGAATAGTTGTAAAATGATAATAAAGAAACGAATAGTGCAAATGATATTTTCATTATGATAATTTGAAATAAATAAAAATGCGATATTGAAAAATACCGCATTTTTATTTCAATTATAAATTTAATTATTTAACAATTAACTTTTTTGTTGTTGTAAAACCTGATTCCGTAATTTTTATAAAGTAAGTTCCTTGACTTAAAGTAGAAACATTAATTGCTTCAGAAACTGTTTTATCTTGAAGTACTTGCTGTCCTAATGTTGTAAAGATCATAACCTCTTTTTCTAAATTTGAAGAAGAAGTGAGAAACAATTTACCATTAGAAACAGGATTTGGGTATATAGTTATATTAGAAATTGAATTATTTTCTACTCCTAGAGCAGGTCCACCTAATGCTTGCGACCAGTTATTTGCAACTCTAATCTCATCCAAAATTATTGTTGGTGTAGATGCTGATGAAGCTTGTAATATTTTTATTCTATCCAAATTAGTTCTGGTAACCGAAGTTGTAGGATTGTTTTGGGACAATGTAGCAGCAGGTTGAGTTGTAGATGCAGGATCGATCCATAATTTCGCAACTTGCTGTAAAGGATCTGCATTTCCAATATTCTCATAACTAATAACAACTACGTGTTGTGTATTAAAATCAAATTCAGTTGTACTCCAAACACATTCGTCTCCATTATTTGACTTAGATAAACCTAAATTGTATTTCCCTGTAGTTGTATTTTTTCTAAACATAACATCGGCGGCATAATTTGTAATTACTGCAGAAGTAGTAGGATCAATACCATCCGATGAAAAACTATAAAAACCTGTTGGTGTTGAGAAACCAGGAGTGGTTGCTGAAGCTATAATTGAAGCAGGTGCATCAACTATATTAATTACAAATGAAGAAAATAAATTTCCACTTGTGGTATTAGTAAATTTTAATTCAGGGTCAATTCCAGAACCTACAAATGAAATAGCATTTCCGGCCGCAGCAGGTAATACCGTATTAGTCCAAGTAGGCGAAGCAGCAATTAATACATCATCGGTAATATTTGTGCTTGGAGTAATTGACCAAGAACCTAACCCAGTTCCTGGATTTTCAAGATTAGCCGCCGAAGCTCCATTATTCATTTGAATTAATTTATCACCAATAGTATAACTTGCAAAACTATCATATAAAGGTAAAGTTCTTAAACTTGTATCTCCAATAAATGCTTGAGTTGCGATGCGTGTACTTTCTACATTATTTATAGTTTGTGAACCATAATAAGTTGCATAGGTTAATGGTGTGCTAGCTGCAATTACAGTTCCACCAGTTAATGTTGAATACCATTTGATATTACTTCCAGTAGCAACTAAGCTACCTACGGTTGGATTTGTTGAAGAATTAAATACTTGTCTGTTAGCAATTGTTGGAGGTACAGTATATGCTGGAGGTGTGCTTAAACTAATTTTGAAGTTGTCAAATTGATAGGAGTTAGAGGCAGATGCATTACTTTGAAGTCCTGCTACAAATCCATAACTAGTCATTGTTGCAGTAGGAGGAACGTCAGTTACAGAACCACCAAGAGTAAATGTACCAGTTGAAGGATCTGCGAATGTAATTGGTGTTGGAGTAATTGGATCTTCTCTATAATACAATTCCCATACATCTACAGTAGGGTTGTAAGTTACTTTAACACTTAAATTATTAGGTGTAGTTGCTGCAGGAACTTGAGCCAATTCAGGAGATTCAATGAGTCTAGTAACAACTGAAGATTCACCTACAACATCTCCAATCCCATTAGTGAATTTAATCAAATATAAACTAGTTTTTCCTGTTGTAGCATTGTTAGCACTTTTTTGAAGTGTCACAACATAACCGGAACCAGGTGTTGTACCATTTGAAAGTACACTACCAGTTGTTGAACACAAAACTACCCCACTAAAATATTTGTTAACCTGGAAACCAGAGGAAGAGGAAAAAATATTAGTAGCTGCTCTAGCTGCTCTCATGTTAAAATTCCAAGTAATAAGATTGGTATTGGAACGTAGGGCTCCATTCATACCAGATCCTGAAGGTAAAGCTCCAACTACACTAATTCTATTGACTCCAGTTGTAGTATTTGGCATAAAGTTTAAAAACCCATCGGTTCCATTAAGATCTACTGAAGTATAACCTGCAACATTGGTAACGTAGCTTACAGATGGAGTAGAAGTAGCTCCACTGTAGTTATTTGCTATTGGAACTGCTGTAGATCCAAAAGTTTCTTGAACCACTGTTTGACCTGAAATTGTGTTAGATCCAATTAACATCAATAATAAAGCACAATTGATAGATTTGTAGTTAAGTAATAATTTTTTCATACATTTTTTTTTAATTCGTTATTTTTTTTTAGATCTAAATATCAAAATAAGAATTATAGAATCCTTTTTTTAATAAATCTTAAATCAAAATTAGTTCTTAAAAGAAAAATTAAAATACTAATGTAGGGGTAAAATTGTACAGAAATGTTAATTTTATTGGCTTTAAAGGAAACCTTTATGTACTATTCAGTTATCAAAAATGCCCGTTAGAAATAACGGGCATTTTAAATTTTGTATATTATTTTATTGAAATGGAGGATAACTAGTAGGATCGAGATATCTCCTTAGTCTTGTAGGATCTGTGAAATCTGATGGAAGTGGTGTTGGTAAATTATTAGCTGGATTATTTGGTCCTGTAAATTTTCTTGGCACACCTTGTCTTTCATCAATGTTAGGAGTTAGCGGATTGTCAATAGCTGCTCCGTTAAATGGAAAATAGCCATTAGGTGTCAGAACATTATTAATTAAAATATAAGGTCTTCTATTTTCTACTTTAGTCATAAAATTATCTCCATCATCATCAACATCTAAATAGTTCGGTTTTCCATCACCATCACTATCATAATTTTTTGGTTTTTGATTTGGAATTGTTGGGTTCACTTCATTAATTGATAAAATTCCATCACCATCATGGTCGCGACTTTTTTGACTTTTCAATTTAAAACTAAAAACCAGTGGTGAATAGGGTGGTATTAATGAAGATGGCATTTGATTATAGTAAGCTAAACCAGATGGTAGAAACATCACTCCAGCTCCAAAATTTGAAAATGTACTTGGGTTTGGCCCAGGAGTTGTATCGTAAGTTCCGGTTTTAAATAGAGGAATAATTTCACCCCAACCAGCAACTACATTTTCTAATTGAAACCAAACCGGTGTTTCTGAATAGTCAAATTGGGTGTTTTTTAATAAAGTACCTCTGTAAGAAACATAAATAGAATCCACTGCAGTTGTTCTTTCGTTGGTTCCTTCTCTTAACTTTAAGTAATAAATTTTATAGTTAACTCCGTGGATATCATTTTGAACATCAACAGATTGTAAAGGGTAATTTTGTTGATTTCTAATGGAAATTTGGGTACCTCCCGTTGGAATTTTTGCAAATGTAATGTTGAAATCTGCATCTACTGAAGCAATATAATGAGTATTTAAATATTTATCAATTGAATCTAAATCAGCACGATACTGTACAGGATATTCTCTAAGTACCACATCATAACTAGGGGTTTCATTTTTAGTACAAGAAACCAATGTTATTCCAATTAATGTTGAACCAAAAACAAAAATTAAAGCTAATTTTAAATATTTATTCATTTTTTTTAATTTTAAGAGCGCAAGATACAATATTGATTTATTTTTGCATTCAATTTAACTTCTATTTTAGAAAAAAATTATGAGAGTAGATAAATTTTTATGGTGTGTGAGGTATTATAAAACAAGAAATATGGTTACTGAAGCGTGTAAAAAAAATCATATTACCGTCAATGGAATTATCGCAAAACCTTCAAAAGAAGTTTTCCCAACTGATAGAATCACTTTCAGAAAAGATCAAATCACACAAATTATAGTGGTTTTGGAAATTCCCGCAAACCGTCTTGCTGCTAAACTGGTTGATATCTATAGAAAAAACGAAACCCCAATTGAAGCTTTCCAACACCTAGAATTATTAAAATTATCTAAAGAACATTACAGAAAAACAGGGGATGGTCGTCCAACGAAAAAAGACAGAAGAGACCTCGAAGATTTTGGGAATGAAATAGAAAATTAAGGTACTATTGGAAAAGGGGCGTTTTTGTAAGCACCCAAATCTGGTGGTAAACTTCGGGTATTTCCCAATATATCTTTTACAATTAAATAGGCCGCATTACCATTTGCAAAAGCAGGGGAAGTACTGTTAATATTCAACTTATTCTTATTGGTATTTAGAAATTTAGGATCCTGGTTTCTTATGATACTAGAATAATGAATGGCATCAGTATCAAACAAATACAACGGATTTGATGTATATTGATTGTTGGTGTTATTGAATTTCAACAAGCAATTATTGAATTTGTAATTGAAAACAGCCCCCTCTTTTTTGTCTAACAAGAGCTCGATTTGGTTGGAACCATAAATGATACAATTATAAAACTCTGCTTGATTCAAAGCTTTGGGAGTAATCACATTGTTGTTATTTTGATAATTACTTAATAAAACAGCCACTTGTTTTGAACTTTGCCAGTTGTTATTGAACGTACAATGCTTGAATAAATAAGATCCTCCTTCGGTACAAGCCAAGCTCGCTTGACCCGCAGAATTAATGACTAAATTGGTTCCCTCAATTTTAGCGCCCCTTGAAAATAATCCAATATTGGAGCAATTGTAAATTTGAGTATTATCAATTTTTAAAGTTGGATTAGTAGCGGTCACTACATCTCCAACAACGAGTCCTACAGTTGCATTTTTTAAAGTCAAATGATTGATCTGATTATTTACACTTCCTTGGCTCATCCAAATTAATCCCCATTGTCCAGGAACATCTGAAAATCCTGGTTCTAATCGGTCACCCTCAAAAACCACCTCTTTTTCAAGCGCCGCCGTTGTAGATTGTTGTCCATTAATTTTAATTGTCCCTCCATTTCCTACAATTATACCTGAATTGGCATGAAAATGAATTCGTGCTCCGGGATCTACATTGAGCGTTTCTCCATTTGGAATTCCGGCATAACCATAAATAACATAAGGCTTATTATTGGTCCAGCGGTATTCGTCATTATTTGTATTATGATCTAGTATAAATCCAAAAATTTGATCTTGACCAAATGTCAATGATTCATAACTAACGGCCCCAGTGGTAGCATCAACGTACTTTTGAGGGTATAAAAAGACGGCATCTTGTATCAGAGTGACCAATTCTACTTTTTGTAAATCGGTTCCAGATCCAAATTGAATTTGATCGGTATATAAAAAATCGGTGGGGTTTGCATCAGCAATTCCAGCGGTAGTTTCAATAAAAACATACATGCTGTCTTTGGCTAATAATTCAACATTTTTGAATATCTTTCCATTATCACCACGCATTCCGTCAATAGTCATTCTGTATTTTGACTGTGCGCCTTTTCCTAATTGGATGTTTGGAATAAGTATATCATTATTGCTTTTATTGTACACTTTTAATGTGTAAGTACTTGATCCTATGTTGGTAAAAACAGTGTCTAAATAAATGGTGTCTTTGGAAAAACGTAATTCACCGTTGCTGGGTTCAAATGCAAAATCCTTTCTACACGACGTCATCGATAGTAGTAATCCAGATAAAAACAAAAATAGAATTTGGCGCATTACTTAAGAATTTTTGTAAAAATAGGTATTAATTTATTAATTATTAATTTCATTCGAAAATTAATAACGCAAAATTAATTGATTTAGTTTACCATAGATTTACAAATTCATTCTTAGTCAGAATTATTTTATTGTCTACTAATAATGTGTTATTTTTACAAAAAAAATGACTTTCGATAAAGATAGAATAATTGCAATGTGTAATGATTTTTCAAAAAACACATTGATGCAAACCCTTGAAATTGAATATATTGATGCAGGAGAAGGTTTTCTGGTTGCCAAGATGCCAGTAAATCCAAGAGTTCATCAGCCAATGGGTTTGTTACATGGTGGCGCAACAGTTGCCTTAGCAGAAAGCGTTGGATCTGCAGCTTCTTTAATGTTTGTAAACCCTGAATTGAGTGAAGTTCGAGGAATAGAAATTTCTGCAAACCACTTAAAAAGTAAAAAAGAAGGTCTTGTTTATGGCACTGCTAGAATAATTCATAAAGGCGCTTCAATTCATTTATGGGAAATTAAAATTACAGATGAAGCTGGAAAAATGATCTCTATATGTAAACTTACTAATATGGTTTTGCCAAAAAAAGTAAGAAACAGTAAATAATCTATAATGACTGATTTTTTAAATAAAGTAAACCAGCATTTTCAACAAAACTTACCGTTCGTAATTTACAAGAAGCCCAACACAAAATTAATGAAAGGGCTTTTTCAAAACGACAGTAAACTTAATTTCAGTGAAAATTTATCGGAAGCAGGTTTTGTTTTTTCTTCATTTGATGAAAATCTTAAGATATTAATTCCTAAAAATAATTCTCAAGAAATCACTATTGAATTTATACCTCAAACCGTTCCTTTAATTCCCAAAATAGTATCTCAAATAGATGAATCTGCCAAGAACAATTTTGAATTTATAGTTTCTAAAGCAATTCAGGAAATTGAAACTGGTACTTTTTCAAAAGTGGTAGTATCCAGAAAAGAAATAGTTGATTTACCCAATTTCGATTTAATTTCACTTTATATAAAGTTAGCAAGCAGTTATCCTTCAGCTTTTACTTATTGCTGGTTTCATCCAGAAATTGGCTTGTGGATGGGAGCAACTCCAGAGACATTATTAAAAGTAAATGAAAATAAATTTCAGACAGTAGCCTTGGCAGGTACTCAGTTGTATAATGGATCTGAAAATGTCCATTGGCAAAATAAAGAGAAAGACGAACAGCAATTGGTAACCGATTATATTGTTGAAATTATTGGTAAATTGGTTTCAGAAATTCAAATTTCAAAACCAGAAACCATTAAAGCAGGAAATTTATTACATCTCAAAACTGCTATTCAAGGAATAATTGATAAAAAAACCAATCTGAATGATTTAGTGTTACTTTTACATCCTACACCTGCAGTTGGTGGTTTACCAAAGATAAACGCCATTGATTTTATAAATAAAAGCGAAGGTTATAATAGAGAATATTATGCTGGTTATTTGGGTGAAATTAATTATGATGACCATTCTGAATCGGATTTATATGTAAATTTACGTTGCATGAAAATTCAAATGAATACGGAGCTCAATACCGCTCATTTATATATTGGATGCGGAATAACTAAAAGTAGCATCCCTGAAAAGGAATGGTTTGAAACAGTAAATAAAGCAATGACTTTAAAAAATGTAATACTATGAAATTAGATATACTTGCCTTTGGAGCGCATCCTGATGATGTAGAATTAGGTTGTTCAGGCACATTAGCTAAAGAAATTTCTCTAGGGAAAAAAGTTGGAATTATTGATTTGACTCGGGGTGAATTAGGAACACGAGGGTCGGTTGAAATTAGAAATAAGGAATCGGAAGCGGCATCTGAAATACTTGGAATCTCGGTTCGTGAGAACTTAGACATGCGCGATGGGTTTTTTATAAATGATGAAAATCACCAATTGAAAGTCATCGAAATGATTAGAAAGTACCAACCGGAAATTGTAATTTGTAATGCTATTGACGATCGGCACATTGATCACGCAAAAGGAAGTAAGTTAGTTTCTGATGCCTGTTTCTTATCTGGATTAGTAAAAATAAAAACTTTGTATAACAACCTTCCGCAAGAGGCTTGGCGACCAAAATTAGTTTATCATTACATCCAATGGAAGAATATTGAACCTGATTTTGTGGTTGATATTTCTAATTTTATTGACAAAAAAGAAGCGGCTATTTTAGCATACAGTTCTCAGTTTTATAATCCAAATTCGAGTGAACCGGTTACTCCAATTGCAACCAAAAACTTTTTAGATAGTATCCACAATCGCTCTCGCGAATTAGGAAGATTAGTTGGTACAGAATATGCTGAAGGTTTTACTGTTGAAAGGTATTTGGCTGTCAATAGCTTAGGAGATTTGATATAATTATTTATTTTTTTCCTTTGTAAAACAAAAACTTTTGCCCTATATTTGCACTCGTTAAAAATGGTGGTTGTAGCTCAGCTGGTTAGAGTATTGGTTTGTGGTGCCGAGGGTCGCCGGTTCGAACCCGGTCAGCCACCCAGAG
>Ga0315908_10003335_pt1 | contig 11625 bp, 7 predicted proteins | sample LakEriMetagenome_12_FD_203520 | JGI IMG/M metagenome (GOLD analysis project Ga0315908, IMG submission 203520) | Freshwater fungal communities from buoy surface, Lake Erie, Ohio, United States - Buoy 4 MA124 | ecosystem: Environmental > Aquatic > Freshwater > Lake > Lake biofilm | place: USA...
CTGTGATATATTTTGTATAAACTTAACATCATTTAGGAAAAAATAATAATTTGAAATATCTAGTAATGGATTTGAAATAATAATAGATTTATGCTAATATCTGCTAAATATATGTAACAAGAAAAAACTAATAAACAACTCTAAAGATGTGTTTATAATGAGCTTGACATACTACTGTGTGATAAATGAGAAGATATATGTTTATTAGAAATTACTAGATAATAAAATATGGCTACACAAATAACTGCAAGTTGCAATGATAATATCCGAAATATCTCAATAAGTGAACAGTTATGATGTGCTGATTAAAAATCAAGATAAAGAGAACATTTTCATAAATATTGTTTACTCTCATCTCCTCACATTCATTCGTAATCTTAAACTCTTTAAGATTAAGGACCAATAGATTCTAGATTTAGTTGAAGAGTTGGTTTATCTCTTCAATCTCGACAAGGATTAAACCAGGCTTAATGAAATCATCCTCTTAGTTAAATAACCTTGATTTTATTTAATATTCACTTTATTTTCATATATATTTCTCTTATTTAATAATATAATATATTTTATTTTTTATCCACTTTATTACTATTTATCCATTTTATTATTTATAATTATATTTTTATTATTATTTCATTTCCCTTAATTATATACTTATTCCCGTGTTTTTTGCAGTTCTTGTTTCAGAATATCAATTTAGTTTAGCAAAATTACTTTCTTTATTTTATTTATAAAAATTTATTACTTCTTGGTTCAAATTGTCTATACATTATTTGAAATTGTTTACTAAATCATCGTATTTCATATTGTTGTTTTCTCCATTGTTGTTTCTTACTTTATAATATTTTATTTTATTTATATATTATTACGTTTTTCTAGTTACTTATTTTTATCATCTAATTGTTATTAGTAATTTTTCTTGCTATCTTCTAATAATTTTTACATGTCTTTGATTTAATTTTAAAATAAAAATAATTCTTGTTACTATCTTTAAATTATAGCATCTTATTATCTATTTTAGTTGCTATTTTTTAAATTAATTTAGTTTTCTAATGAATCTATTTTAATTTTAAACTCTTACTTATTATTAAATAAATTGAAATTACCACTAATTTTTGCATCTCTATATTCATTTTATCATTTTTCTGTTTTTCTATAAAATAAAGATTTTTAAATGGCTCTGATTATTATTATTAATTACTATTTGATGATTATTATAATTAAACTTGATTATTATTATTTGATAATGATTATTAATAAACTTGATTATTACAATTTAATAATTATTATTATTATTATTATTATTAAGATTGATTATTTATATTTTATTATAATTATTTTTAAAGATGAAAATTTTTGTTATTTTATTCTGATTATTACTAAATATTATCATTGAATTATTAAAACTAAACTTTTGTAGGAGGAGAGGAATCCGTTTTATTTTAAATTTTATTAGTTAAATGAGTTAACTGATTATTAATATTTTGAATTTGTTAGACTTGATTTTTTTCACTTTTTTCAATAATATTTTAAATCTAGTTCATGAGAAGATTAAAATCCTAATTATGATTATTTTGATGTTACGGTAAATGATTATGATTTAGATAGTTATTTTTAAATTTGAGATAATGATTAGAATAGTAAGGAGAATACTAATAATTGATAGGTTGAGTGTATTAATACTATTGATAACTGTGACTATCATTGACTTCATTGGTATTAATATACTTTTTACTTTAATCACTATAATTCTTATTGATCATATTCATCTTCTCCTCTCTCATCATCTTTACAGTGTTTTAATTATTTCGTTCTCTCTAAGGAGATATCTGTCGAGATAGTTTAGGAGAAAGTCGGTCTAAACTGTCTTATATTCTTTTGTCCAAACTAAACATTTTCTCTCGAAATTCCATCTTCACACTATTACTCATTTATTTTTATTTTAATTTATATTTTAATTTATTATATAATCATATATCAAATTTATCACTTTTAGTTATTTTTCTATACATTTTTATTGTTTATCATCATATTTTATTAATTATTATTCATATAACGGAATTGATTGCTATTTGTGTACTGAGGAGATAAAAACTATTTATTCAATTATATATTTGGTGAGCTATATTTATTAGGTGATTATATTTCCAAATTATATTTATTATTGTTAAATTATTAGTTTTACATCTTTTATTTTGGACTAGTTTATTCTTATTCTTATTCTTATACTTATTGTTATTATAATTATTAATTATTATTGCAAATACTAATATTTCTTTTATCTAATTGAATATCATTAGAATACTAATCAAATGCAATAAATACTGCTGTTATATTATCGACTGATTTTTTAACTATTGTAGCTTCTTAAATTACATGTTCAACAATTCTTGCACAATGATTATGAATATCAGATTCTTTAAGTTTACCAGTCAAATTCCATATTCCACTAACTAATTCTTTGTTGCTTAATTTATCAAATATACCATCACCTATAAATTAAAAATTATAATAATATTATAATAATAATTGATAATAATTTAATAAGATAATGATAATAATAAAATGATAAAAATATAAATGAAATTAAATATAATATAAAGAGGACAATAAAATGATAAGAATAAGATGATAATGTAATGAATTACTTCCAATGACCATAAAATCAAGATCATTGGTGATTTTAAAGATAGAGATTTCTGGTTCTGAAATAATAACCCTTGGATTTCCACCAGCCTCTATCAATTTGGCCTCAATATCTCCGAAAGTTCAAGTGACACTCAATCTTCCTGGTTAGACCCGATGAGGACCCAACATATAATATTTACCAGTATCTTAATCCAACTCTATCTATAAACCTAATTAATTCTATTACTATTGAATCAAAGAATAGTCATCATAACGAGTAAAGTTCGTTGGAATCTTTGTCTGATAAACTGAACCTCCTGCTTACTCTATCCTTTATTACTCTTTTGGATCATTAGGTTTATGATCTCTTGTTATTTAATACACTTTCTGACCTTTCTATCCTGACATTATCACACGACTATCACCTATATTAGCTACATAACACATTTCATCTATTACATTATTATTATTATTATTATTTACCAATTATTAATACAACAACAGCACAACTTCCACTTCTTTCTCTCTCTTTTTAATTTACATTAAACGCCTACTGCATTTTATTTTCAACAACCTAACATCCATTAATCAAAGCTTGTTTTGGATTTAAAGGGAAATTTTAATCTTTTATTATATACTAATGTAGATTATCTCTAAGGAAATCAGCACATTTATGACCTCCATGTCCATCATAAACAGCAAAGAATGAACATTTTGGCCATATATTGTTGTTGAAATTTTTAGGTTTCATTATGTTCATTATAATACTTACTCTGTCCTCATTGTAATTTCGTACTATTCCTTAGTTTGTATTTGCTGCGTATCCTTTCACTAATCCGTTTTATCATTGAGATTATTTTGTTGCTTCCCAATTTTATAAATTATATGCTTCTTTGTACATTTCTTCGCCATTTTTCTTATCCAATAAAAAATTATTTTCTTCTTATTTTATTTTTTACTCTTATTATTATTTTCGGTTCTCTTCTTATTCATTTATTTATTTTGTTATTTTTGTTACATTGCTTTTACTTGTAAATATTGTTTTTAAACTTTGTTGTTATAATTATTAGTTAAATTAATTTATTTTATCTTTTTGTAATTAATCTAAATTTTTTTTTTATAAATAATCCATGTTTTTTGTGCTCATACTTATTTATGTTTTGTTATAAACATTATTTTATTATAAATCTAATTTTAAATTGTTGTTTTATTAATAACTAAGTTTATTATTTAATTCTTCTTTTAATTCTTTTATTCTTAATTAATTTATCTACTATTAATAATTTATTTTATCATTATTATCAACTAATGATTTAAAATTTTTATTTATATTCGTTTTGACATTTTATTATTATTATTATATTGTTTCGTTTTATCTTTTATTTAAATTATTTGCATAAAAATTGCTATTTTAATTGAACATCTTTTTTGAAGTATTAATAAATTTATCATTTTGGTTTTTAGTTTGATTATTTTCATTTATATTTTAATTTTATTTATCTTTAATAAAATATTAAAATTACCTTTTATTTAAAATTATGATTTTTATTCTTTATTTTCTATATGATATTCAAAATTAAATTATTTTTTAGTTGGATTTTATGGACTTAAAAATTGTTAAATAGATTATCTATTATTAATATTAAATTTGTTATGATTTTGTTAACTTTTTCTAAAATTAATATCAAAATATTTTACTCATTTAATTTGAATTATCCAAATAATATTAAATCATTTTACTTATTTCATGTAATATTTTGGTTATCTAGTTGTAAATTTTTTTATTTTAATAAATCTTCATTTTTTTATATTAACTAATTCTTGTTTTACATTAAATAATATAAATATTTAATTAATACTTAAATTAAATATAATTAAATATAAATAATTATAATAAAAATATAAAATTTATAAAAAATAATTTAGAAAATGTTATCAAAAATAATAAAATTTAAAATAAATGATAACTAGATATTTAGAAAAAAAATTTTTAATTACAACAATTTGATTTCAAGACCAATTGATAGTTTAAGTATAAATAGCTTAATTAACACTTCATCAGTAATATTATAATTTAATTATAGATAATAATAAAAATAAAAAAATAAGGAAGGAATAAAATATTTGAATTTGGAATATAATATATCTGCTGGTTCTTCCATTATAATAACGACTTTTTTATTAAAAATATTTATGAGTGGAGTAAAATATTTAATAATTAGAATTCCTTTTTAAAATTATGATAATAGAATTACAAAAATAATTATTAACAAATTGTTAATTAATGACTTGAAATCTGATAAAGAGTTTTACTAAATTAATAATCAATAATTTTAATGGTAAAGATAATTTTACACACCTTAAAATTTAATATCCAATATTTTTAATGTAATAATTTTATTATCGATTATAGATTTATCTAGGTATAAATTATTTGAGATCAATTAACCATTTAAATTAATCCTATTTTGCTAATCATTTTATTTCTCAATATGATTAATTCTTTTTACTACCAATTATAGTTGCTTTTACAACTTATTTTCATATTCACAATAGCAAACATCCCTTTTTGAATGTTATTAATAATCCTAATAACAATTTTCTTAAATTTTCATATTCTTTTCTTTTCTCATTATTTTTCATTCCTCTGCCTTAAGTTAATTTTTTCTCTTTATTTTTATTTAGAGTTATGTTATTTCTTACATTAGTTTCTCAATTACTTGTACTTTAATTAATAAAATGACTAAAAGAATTTTAGATTATTAACAAAAACCTATTTTGTCTGATAAAGAATATAATAAAATCGTTTAATTCTATAAATCTACTAAAAAGTGATTTTTTTTATTATAAAAACTTTAACATACAATAATATTTTATAAATTTATATAAAAATAAGTATATTTAACAATTATATAGTAATTTATTCATTAATTTAATTAAATTTATTAGTGAATTTCATTGACAATATCAATTAATTCAAAATCATAATTATTATTAGAATTAAATTTAACTACAGTTAATAATTGATTAGCACTCATTAAAACTTAAAATAAATATATTCTTAATTGTTATCCTTAGACTAATGCTTTAATCTTAAATCTTTTTTAACTTTCTTTGATATTTTAATACTGATTGTTAGACATCATAATTTATTTGATTTTTTTATTAATTGTATTAATATCTTAGATATAAATAAAATCAAGCTAATTAGGTGGTTACTACAGAATTTCAGGTATTTTTTAAAAATATGATTTTTATTGGTCTTCTTCTACCTTTTAAAAAACTTAAACAGATCTAAATCCTCTTAACATTAATTAATCTAATTCAGATATATTTCAATTATTCATGTTATTAGAAAATTAATTTTATGAAAACTAATCTTAATAAATTTATAAAGTATCTTTATTGATTTTGTCAATAAATAATTATTAAATAAATATTGAATTAAGATTAGTATTATTGATGATTTCCTAAAACATTTTAGTGAAAATGGGTATGACTTCTTAAATAGAGAGTCTAAATTAAGGTTAATGATGAAGAGTGCTGATAATAAAAGTCTAAAAAGATTACTATTGAAATAAAGTAGCTAATAACTTATTATTCTTGACAGAATTAACAAGCAATAATTTTTTAAAAAAAGTTGTATAATCATTAAGAATAATATACTAATAAAAGCGATCATGACTATTGGGCTGCTAAATGATAGTAGATTAAGTTAATAGATTGATATAGATAATAGCCAATTCTCTTACATCAGATTTGTCTTCAGTATTAATACAATTGAACAAATTCTTAAGGGATAGATCATCTTGACTGAGACAATATTTAAGATCAACCAATTTTAACTTCATATGAGAGTCAAACTGGAAGGAAGTCAGTTGAATTTTGAGCAGACTAAGACCAATTGAGTTGAGTTAATTGAGAATGAGACATATTTCATAGAAAATGACATGTTTGTACTTTAACTCTAATGAATACTAATTTAACATTAGCTACCAAATATCACCCACTAGATACTCATATACTATATATCAAACTTCTTCCTTCTCATTCTCATTCTATAACACTCCCTTCTCATTTACTTTTTCCAATATACCCTTCTCATTATAACTTAATATCTTTCCTATTTATCCACATTCTCTCATTTTCTTCTCTTTCTCTAATTGGTTCCAAAATAGTCTACTGATTATTTCGTTATCCGAATCTCTATCAAATATCTCTATTGTCAAAAATTCTTCTTTTTTATCTATTCCTAATACTTACTTGTAATAATCATGTTCTTATTTTACATAAATTATCTTAAATTCATTATCTAATATTTGGTAGTATTATTATTTTTAAACTAACATTTTTATTATCTTATTTATATCTATAATATTATTTAATACTCAGATTAATTAATAAGAAATAATCATACAAATTTTTTTGGGGGAAGATTATTAATAATTTAGTTTTTGGGTCTAAATTATATCTGGAGATAAATTTACTAATTACTGCTGTTATTGGCCCTATTATTAAGATAAAAGATGCTGTTGATCCATTATCCAGGATAAGTGATAATTTTATCTATATTTAACTCTAATTGAGCTATGAGTTGGTCATTTTCGAAAGAATAATCATGAATGTTGAAATGGATTTTGAGATGTTTCTTCTTTTTCTTCCTTTTTTGAATAGGGTTGACACTAGTATTTTATCTTTAACTGACATAATTAGCTATCATATTAAGATCAGTTTCCATTAGAGATATTAGGTCATCTTCCACTTTCACTAACATTTAATGACTCCAATATGGTTCACTAGTGTTTAGTAAGCATTCAGTTTATCCTCAGTATAATTATTTATTCCCATATTATATCACATATTTGCAGTAAGGATCTATGCCTTCTATTTTATTATTTTAAATTCATTTTTATTTTATTGTTTATATTTATTTATATATTTCTATTTTTATTATTACTATTTTCATTCCATCTATGCAAATTCTAAGCTGTAATTATATGTAAATAAATAAAGTCGTATTCCAAGTCATATTATTCCACTAAACTTATATTTTTAACTGCTTGTTTTGCTAAGAAATCATATTAAGGATGATTTTTCAATTATAATTTTTTATCTTTTTAATTGAATCCAGTAAATTAACTTATTTTATAATACTATTATATTATTTACTAATTTATTGGAGGTTCCTCTTCAAAAGCATTAATTATTTATTCTGACTCAGACTTCCATTAAATCTAATAATTAATTAATACATGAATAATATATAATAAATAAACTTGTAAATAAATGTTAGCTAAGACTTAGTGATCAAGTGTGAAAAGTCTGAAATTTGAATTAATCCAAGTTCCTGGATTTTCTAAAATTTGTTTGAGTTTGATTTCCAAATAGGAAATGGATTGCTTGTTTTCCAACATCAATTCCAATTATAGATAATACTAACTTTTATTTAATGTTTATATTTTCAACTTAATATGATCTTTCTTATTCCAAATAATTTAATTTGCAGAAAATATTTAATTCATATCAGTTTTAATCACCCTTTTGTTTTTATTTACTTGTACTTGAGCATTAATATAATATAAGAATTAATTATAGCTCTTATCAAGTTCGTTTAATCCTATTATATTTATAAATAAATATCCTTGTTCTTCTAGTTCAGAAATATTATTTATTATTTTATTTTATTCGCTAATATTTAATTAAATATTTTCATCTGCTTCTTTAACATCATGAATTTAATACTTACTATCTTCCATTCTTAATTTTTATTATTATTATTTACTCTAATGTATTTTCAGATCTAGTTCATTACTACACTTAATTTTAATTTGTTTTTCTTATGTTTATTTTTTTTTATTTTATTTCCTCTTCCTTTTTATCTTTACTACTATAAATTATTTAAATTATATTACAGTTTTATATATCAAAATTGATTTAAATTTTGATGTCCTGCAATTCTTGAAATTAATTCATTTATTTCTTCTTTTTGATCTTCATTATAATTATTATTAATATTGTTATAATTTTATTAAATCAAAGGGAAATGCTTTAAATGACTACTTTTCATTACTGTTTAATTGCTTTTATTATTTTAAACTTAGTTCGTTTGTATTTTTAATTTAGACAATGATTTTGTATTTTTTTTTGCAATACTAGATATTCTATCCTTCATTTTCTGATTTTCATTTTCTATATTTTGAAATTTGTCGAAATCTATTTCTATTATTTTATTAATAATTACTTTTTCCATAAATATTTCAATTAGACTATATATATTTTTTTTTAACTATATAAATTTTATCTTCCTTTTAATTTTTTTCCAACGATATTTATTACAAATTTTATTCTTTTTCTTTCTTTATTTCTTAAAGAAAATTATCATCATGATTTATTATTCTTTATTATACACGATCTTTCCGTTTTTCTAACAATTATTTGTATTTTTCGATTATAGAATTTTTATCTAATTTTAATTTTTATTATTTTAATTTAAATTCCTCTTAAATCATCATGAAATATAATTTGAATTTAGTTATAAAATTAAAATAAAAAAAAACAGGGAAACTTATAATTTAATAAATAAAAATAATTCTATTAGAAATTATATAAGAATAATAAGAAGAAAAGAAGTGAAAATAAAAATAAAATATCACGTAAAAATAAAATGGAACTAAACAATAAAAGCTGCTTGTTTTTATTGACATTACTTTTAATATCAAACATATTTTCAATATCGTATATAAGTAGAACAATATACTGGCAACGTAATACATAAGTATTTAAGTAAAGCGAAGAATACAGACTGCTTCATCAAAACAACATAATATATCATTCTCGAAATGGAATGATAATAATGGAAGTGTTAATAATATTGCTAACAATGCTAGCAATAATATCTGTAAGTTACCAAGAGGAATTCATTCATAAAGAGTTTAATAAAATACTAGCTGCAAGTTTATTGCTATCCATTATTTTATTGGTCCTCTTTGCATGTATGTCTTTTCTAGGAGTTAGTAACGAAACATACTGGAGTGACTTAGCTTAAAGATTCAGGATTAGAAGTCCTATTGCCTTTGGAGATGAAAAGTAGAAGTTAGAGGAAATCAATGCTTTTTATAAAAATACTCCTGTTGTTCTTCTTTAATCTGCTCTCTTTGGATTTCCTGCTGTTTTTTCTTTGTTATTCATCAATTTAAAATAGAATCATATTCAGATTCCTTAATAGTTATAATAGTAGCATTAGCAATAAGACAATCAATAATAATAGGAATAATAAGAATTATGAAATCAATATAAATATTATCTTACTAATTCATATCATTATAGTTAATTTTAATATATAATAAGTATAAATATAATAGAGTAAAAATATAATAAAATAATAATAAGATGCAATAAATAGTACGAAGAGTAGCTCCACATTTCGAAGCAATGGCCTGGCACTAAAAAAAATTCCAAAAACTAAGTCTAAACAGTTATAAAGACAAATACACAGTGCTATTCTTTTACCCTTTAGATTTTACATTCGTGTGCCCTACTGAAATCCTTTAATTCTCAAAGAAGGCAGAAGAATTTCGTAAGATAAACTGTGAAGTGATTGGATGTTCAGTAGACTCTCACTTTGTGCATTAGAAATACACTGAAACTGCTTTAAGCGAAGGAGGATTGGGTGAGATAGAGATTCCTTTGTTAAGTGATTTGACCAAATCTATCAGTAGAGATTATGGAGTATTAATCGATGATGCTTATAGTTTGAGAGGAACCTTCATTATTGATAAGGCTCAACTCATCAGACATGTCAGTATTAATGATGCACCTGTTGGAAGGAATGTCGATGAGATTTATAGACTCGTTTAGGCTTTTTAGCATGTCGATCAACATGGAGAAGTATGTCCTGCTAATTGGACTCCAGGAGCCAACACCATGGTTGGAGATCATTCTCATCCCAAAACTTAGTAGTATTGGAAGAACCATCATAAATGATTTTCATTATTTTTATATATTTATCATTATTATTAATAATATCCTATTTCTTAAAAACTCTCTTCCTTAATATTCTATATTATTTTACTATTATTTTATTATTCACTTATTATATCATTTTCATCAATTTTATTATTTTCATTATCATCATTATTGTCATCGTTTTCAATTTTATTATCATCATTATCCATATTATCATCGTTTAAAATATTATTATTATCATTATCTATACAATTATCATTATCTTCATAGTCTATACAATTATCATTATCATTATTATCTTAATTTTCTCTAATATAATTTTTAAGTTTATAATTGCTATTATTATTATATTCACTATTACATTTATTATAATTATTTTCATTATTATTAATAAAATCAATATTATTATCCTAATTATTACTACTTTTATTACAATTATTTTTAATTATAAAACTTTATTACTAATCATAATTATCGTAAGAAAAACTTTTTTCTCAATCCTATTTTATTTCTTTTTTTATTTCATTTTTATAACTATTAAAACTTTAATCTTCAAATTCTTTTTCTTTTACTCATTCATCAAAAGTATTTTATTTTATTATTAACTATTAAATTTCTTATAATTATGTTTTTAAATTATTTATTTCTTAATCTTTTTACTTTATTAAATTCTCTTAATCTTTAATAATAATATTTTATTCATAAATTTCTTATTTGAATATTTTGGATAATTCTAAATAAGAATATGATTTATTGTTTGTAAAATTTAGTTTATTAGCATACTAAATTATTTTTTTATCTTCACAAAATATATTCAAATAAATAATATGTTTTAAATTATCAATTTGCTTGCTAAATGATTAAATTTATTTTAATTGACTTATTTTTTAAATAAATTAAAAAACTTTATAAATATCTTATTGTAAATTCATTAAAATTTAAAGACTGTCTTAATATACTTTATCTTATTCAATTCATTCAAAATAGTTTTTAGATAACAATTTATTTTTATCATTTTTCATAATTTCAGAATTA
>Ga0315908_10003337_pt1 | contig 11623 bp, 12 predicted proteins | sample LakEriMetagenome_12_FD_203520 | JGI IMG/M metagenome (GOLD analysis project Ga0315908, IMG submission 203520) | Freshwater fungal communities from buoy surface, Lake Erie, Ohio, United States - Buoy 4 MA124 | ecosystem: Environmental > Aquatic > Freshwater > Lake > Lake biofilm | place: USA...
CCGTTCACATGGTCTGGCTACGACTTGTTTTGACGCCGGCGCAAAAACCATTCCATCAATGGGTGTGTCATAGTTTGCGACGTTTCAGCAGTGCCATTTTCAATTGCATTTGCGGCAACTTTGGCCATTGATTTTCCTAATTCGACACCAAATTGGTCAAAGCTATTCACGCCCATGAGCCAGCCCTGCACCACGGTGGAATGCTCATACATAGAAATCAACGCGCCCAGAGAATACGGATCAAGACGATCTAACAGCAGGACCGTATTTGGTCGGGCTCCTGCGAATCGTTTTTGCGGGTCATCAGATTCACTACCCGCAGCAAACGCTTCTGCTTGCGCCACCATGTTGGCGATCAACACATCATGTGCAGCAGCATCGTTGCCTAATGGCTCGACCGTGCTGATGAGTTCCACAGGAACGATCTGTGTGCCTTGATGCAACATCTGAAAGAAGGCGTGCTGACCATTCGTGCCAGATTCACCCCACACCACTGGTGATGTACCCATGATGAGATCTTGCCCGTCACGCGCGACGCCCTTACCGTTACTTTCCATCACTAACTGCTGCAGAAAAGCGGGCAATCTGCCTAAGTCGTGGCTGTATGGGATGACTGCAACAGTGGGCAACTGCAACAGGACTGCATTCACGAACCACGTCAGTGCATGGGTGATCGGCAAGTTCTCTGCGATGGCAGTGCTCGCCATGTGGACATCCATGTCATGCATGCCCCGCAACATCTCATTGAATGAATTGGTCCCAATCGCACACATCAATGGCAAGCCAATGACCGAGGACAAGGAGAAACGTCCACCCACCCAATCAAAAAATTCAAAGATGCGCTCAGGCTGTATTCCCCACGCAAGTGCTTCAGAAGGGTGAGCAGTGGCCGCAGCAAAACGAGTGCGCCAATCGACTCCGGATGCACTCACCCACGCACGCGCACGCTTTGCATTGTGCATCGTTTCAATGGTGGTGAAAGTTTTTGATGAAACAATGACAATTGTTCGTGAGGCATCCAATCCACGAATCGCATCATCAAAATCCGCAGCATCAATGTTTGAGACAAAACGGACAACAGGGCCATTCTGAAACCGGCGCAGTGCTCGTGTTGCCATTGCTGGCCCTAAGTCACTCCCACCAATACCAATATTGACTACTGCATCGATGTGTGCGTCTCCACGAACCTGATCAGCAAATGCGGCAGCACGTGTTCGCTGCTCTGAGGCCAGAAGAGCCCACTGGCTCTTCTCGGCATTGTCTCGTAGGGCTGTATGCAAAACACGTCGATTCTCAGTGGTGTTCACGACTGCGCCACTTGCCATCTCCGCAAAAAGAGCTGGGATGCCCTCTGTCTCGACTAACGAACGCAACGCAGTAAGAAGATCAGAGCTAACCAACTGGCGGGAGAAGTCAGCATGAATGCCACAGGCATCGATTGTGAACTTCTCCGCCCTGTGCGGCTCACGTACGAACAGGTCACGAACTGAATGCTCAGACTGTGCCTGCATTCGTAATGCCTCAAGTTTTTCGGAGTTCACGTTGAACAAACTACTTGTGGGCTGCGGCCCTAATGAGCCGCAGATACATTTCTCCTGCAGCCGCACGGCGAACGTGCTCACCGCGCGCACTCATTCGACCAAAACCGGCCAGGGCCGCCACTGTCAAGTCCACAAAACTGCTCTCGGAACCGCCAGCAAGAATCTCGCTCTTCTCGGTCGATGTTTCAACAAGTTCAAGCATCATGCGGCGAAAATTCGAGTTGAACGTATTCGCACCTTCAGAAACTTCAGGATGTTTTTTCAGCACACTTGAAATCCCGGTTGCGAAGCCAACAATGAAGGGTTCTTCATCGCCGATCTTTGCATTCTCCGCGAGCAACACAATCATTCGCCGTTCGAGACGCGGATCGAATTCAGATGCCCTCTGAAAGACACCCTCAAACACTCTCGTGATGTACTCACAGACTGCAACATACAAGTCGGCCTTCGACGGAAAGTAGTGGTACAAAGCGGCGCTCGACACACCAGCAAGCGATGCGATGTCTTTGTTCGTCGTACCGTCGAAACCCTCGCCAGCAAACTTCTCACACGCGCACAGAATGATTCTGTCGCGAGTGTCATACGAGTCAGTCGCAGCAGGTCGACCTAGTTTTCGCCCCGCAGGAGCCTCACTAGCGTCCACCGGCGACACCATGTCACCAATCAACGAGGCTTTGCATTATACGAAGCCCAGCCGAGAGGAGCAATAGCTGCCGCAAGTGCAATCTTCACGATGTCACCAACAAGGAACGGGCTGACACCCAAAGCGATTGCGTTTGTCTCACCAGTTGCAAGAGGAATGTTCAACGAGTGTGCGAGCCACAGAGAACCACAGGCGTAGATGATTCCTGAAGCCAAGAACATTGCTGAGAGCGACGAGATGTAGTTGCGGTCATCACGGCGATCGGCGAACCAACCAACAACGCCGGCTGCGAGAACGAAACCGATGAAATATCCGAACGTTGCGCCTGTTGCCACTGTCCAACCGCCCGATGCTGATGAGTAGAACGGAAGACCAACTGCGCCGAGTGCCCAATACAGACCCTGGCTTGCCATTGCACGACGAGAACCCAAAATGCCACCGACGCAGAGAACAGCGAATGTTTGTCCGGTCAATGGCACTGGTGTGAAACCAAGCGAAACGGTCACTTGCGCACAGAGCGCAGTGAACAACGCAGCAGAAAGAACGAGGACCGCATCGCGGACCCGTGCGCGGTTCAGGACGCGGGGAAGGACAATAAGGTCTGACAGGACAATGGGGGCTGTATGCGACATGGCAGACAGGCTACTACCGTGGTCTAAGTGAACACAGAGACGGACCACGACATAGAGCTACTCCCCTGGTGGAAAAACCCTCTCAACACCATTTTGATGGGAATTGTCGCGATGTTGGCTGCTGGTTCAGTCGGATTTTCCATAGGTCGATCCGATTCCGTTGCTGCGCACAACAAAGTTGACACGGGCTTCTTGCAGGACATGAGGATCCACCACGAGCAGGCCGTCACCATGTCGGTTGTGTATCTCGGGGCGTCTCCGAAGGGCAATCTTTTGCTCAACATGATCGCCAAAGAAATCATGTTTGCTCAGTCCGCCGAAGGTGGTCGCATGGTCCAGATGTTGCGCATGTTCGGCGAGGCCGAGACAAATGAATCCGACATCGCCATGTCGTGGATGGGAATGCCCACGCCGCTCGACGAGATGATGGGGATGGCTTCTTCCGAAGAGATGAACACTCTCTACAAATCACGTGGAACAGAGGCGGACAGGATATTTGCCACTCTCATGATTGCTCATCACAAAGGTGGGCTTCACATGGCGGAGTATGCAAAGGCAAACGCAAAGAACAAGGAAGTCATTGCATTTGCTACTTCCATCATTCAGTCACAGGAATCAGAAATCTTCGAGTTGAAGAAAGCACTCTCTCAACTCTCGTGAATAAACCGCTATGGCGTAGTTGATACAGGCACTGCAGAAGTTGTAGTAGTCGTCTTCGGAACAGTTTTTTTCGGAACAGTCGTTCTTGGAACTGTTGTCGTCGTAGTACTTGATGTCGTCGTGGTGTAGTTCGGATCCCTCTTGTCTGAAGGAGGAATCTGAGATCCGTATTCTTCGGGTTCCTTCACGCCATCAAACACATACACACGATCGTTGTACTCGACCAACGTGTGGAAGTACTCGGAGATAAAGATGGGAATTCGAATACAGCCGTGCGAAGCAGGCTCTTTGGGAACCGTCATCGCACCGTGTACAGCGATGCCGAAGTTGAAGTACACCGGGTTCCACATCGTGCCCAGCTTGCTTTGACGCAAACCGATCTTGCGGTTGTAGAAGCGATAGATGCCACCTGGTGTTACAGCGTCACCGCACCACCCTTCTTTAATCACTTCAGTTCCTTTGTTTCCTTCTTCGCCTGGGTCGATAATGACTTCCTCACACCATTTTTCACCTGTGCCACTTGAAATGTGACTGACGAGATTCACTTCAGTGCCAGTGAAAACAACAATGACTTGCTCCGGCAAATAGATCTCAACGTGATGTGGAGTACCTGGTTGACGGCGTGGGGTGATAACAACATCACTGCGCATTGCATCCCACAGCACAGGTGTCACGAAGTCAACAAGAGCATTGCGCGGAATTTTCAATACCAAAGCTTGAAAGGCCCACACGGCCATCATGGTGTCCCCACCGTAAATGCCATCAACAACGCCTGGATCAAATTTCAGATCTTTCAGACGCTGCTGAATGCGGCGCACATCATTGCCCTTCATGTCGTCTCGGATCACTCGATTCTGAGCAAAACAGGTGATGGGAGCATCGACGGCACATTGACCGGGAGCGAGAGAAGATGTTGTTGTAGTGGCAGGAACGGCCGTGCTTGATCGAGAGACAACGATGCCGCCCACCACTGTTGCAAAAACGGCTGCAGCGATGATCGCTGGTCGCCAATGAATCCACCATGGAACATGGGGGGCGACGTACTCAGCGGGATACTCCCCCGCGACATCGTCGGAGAAATACGGCTCGCTCATCTCGGGGTCAAAAGGCTCGCTCACGCGACTTGAACGCTACCAACGCACCTGCCACGAGTGGCTTCGGGGCTAAACGACGGGGGTAATTCCCCGAATTTCACGGCGAAGAGCGCGGGCTTCTCGAAGAATCTTGATGATGACGCTTGGAGAACTGAGAGTGGAGACTCCGCGAGTTCGAGGGAAATAGTCCACCCCGAACTGAATCACTGTGTATCCATACTTTTGTGCTTTCACGGCCAGCTCTGCGTCAATGAATGACCCTTCGCTCTTTAGTTCTACATGATCAAAGATGCGAGTGCGGCACAGCTTGAACGCAAAGTTGATGTCTCGCATTCGGACACCGAAAAGTATTCGGACCATCAAGTTGTAAAAAAATGAGTACACGGTGCGAACGTATCCCTCGCCTGTTCGGTCGAAGCGATACGCACTGACAACGTCGGCGTTGTAATAACGCAACAATCGAATTGCTTTGTGGACGTCGTGCATGTCAAACGGCAAGTCTGCGTCGGTGTACAACACCAAGTCACCTGTCGCTGCTTCAAAACCAGACTTCATCGATCCACCAAGTTTGCGATTCTCCGGATGACGCACAACTTTGATTCGTGGGTCTGCGGCGGCCAGTCGAGCCGCAATCTCAGGAGTCGCATCTGTCGATGCGTCGTCGACCACGATGAGTTCATAGTCACCAATGTCATTTGTTGACATCAAGTCTTCGCACTCTTCTCGAGCGGCATCGATGGCGCGCTCGATGTAGTCCTGTTCATTCCACATTGGGAAAAACACAGAAAGCTTTGAAAAGGTGGATGATTCCATCGATGCACAGGCTAATGGTGAGGTTGCATGCTCCCCCGTGCCACCAAGGCCCATAACGATGGATGTACCGTGACTCTGATGAATTTCAGCGCTCCGCCATCTCAGCAAAGTCAACCCAGCGATGGGTGGCGCATGGTGTCGTTCCTTACGTGGATTGGGGTACTTGCCTCAGTTCTTGCAGTAACTATTTCAAGCCGCACCATTGGTCGTTCCATCTGGTGGCTCGGGCCCAGCAGTAACCCTGCACCGGTCTTTTTCCTCCTGATTCCCATCCTCATCATTGGCACTCCGATCTTTGTCACTCTCATGCGCCCCCAGCGCATGGTGCGGGTTGGTCTCGTGGGTTCCATTGCTCTCCTTGTTTCCGCACTCCCCGATGTGGGCTCAAATTCGGCGATTGCCCTCGCCGTTTTGGTGATCGGATTGGCTGCCCTTGCGTCCTCTATTGCCCTCCTGATGGTTCTACGCAAGTACCGTTAGAGGAATGTCCAAGGTCCTCACCAATCTCCCTGTCGGCGAACGCGTCGGAATTGCATTTTCCGGAGGGCTCGACACATCGGCCGCCGTCGCATGGATGCGAGAAAAAGGTGCCATTCCTTGCGCCTACACCGCAGACCTCGGTCAGCCAGATGAAACGGACCTCTCAGGTATTCCTGGCAAAGCGAAAGAATACGGCGCAGAGATTGCACGTCTCATCGATTGTCGTGAAGAACTTGTCCACGAGGGATTGATGGCCCTCCAATGCGGTGCATTCCACATCACCACTGCAGGCAAGACATATTTCAACACCACTCCTCTTGGTCGTGCCGTCACAGGAACATTGCTTGTGCGTGCCATGCAAGAAGATGGCGTCGACATCTGGGGCGATGGCAGTACGTACAAGGGCAACGACATCGAGCGCTTCTATCGCTATGGCCTCATGGTGAATCCGGCTCTTCGTATCTACAAGCCATGGCTTGATCCAACATTTGTTGACGAAATGGGCGGACGAACCGAGATGAGTGAGTTTCTCACTGCTCGCAAGCTTCCGTACAAGGCATCGGCAGAGAAGGCGTATTCGACTGATGCCAACATCTGGGGAGCGACTCACGAAGCAAAGCTTCTTGAAGAACTCAATACTGGAATGGAAATCGTGGAGCCCATCATGGGCATCGCACACTGGAAGGAAGACGTTGTTGTCGCTCCCGAAGTTGTCTCCATCCGTTTTGTTGAAGGATTCCCCGTTGCGATTAATGGTCGAGAGTTCTCATCTCGTGTTGACCTCGTTCTCGAAGCAAATGAAATCGGTGGACGACATGGTCTCGGCATGAGCGATCAGATTGAGAATCGCATTATCGAAGCAAAGAGCCGTGGCATCTACGAATCACCAGGACTTGCACTGCTGCACATCGCGTACGAACGACTTGTCACCGGCATTCACAACGAGGCCACCATGGAGAACTACCGCACCATGGGACGTCGCCTCGGTCGACTGCTGTACGAAGGCCGTTGGTTTGATCCACAGTCGCTCATGTTGCGTGAGCCATTGATGCGTTGGGTCGGCACTGCAATTACCGGTGAAGTGACTCTTCGCTTGCGCCGTGGCGATGACTACAGCATCCTCGACACCACGAGCCCGAACCTCACATATGCGCCAGACCGTCTCAGCATGGAGCGTGTAGAAGACGCTGCGTTTGGACCTCTTGACCGCATCGGTCAACTCACCATGCGAAACCTTGACATCGACGACAGCCGTGCCAAATTGCAGGTTTATCGCGGTGCTGGCACCTTGCCAAGCGGTGGCCTCTTGGCCATCGAAGACAACTCTTGACATAAACCAGCCAGTAGCGCCGCACGGCCTGGCATGGTGGACACGATCACGTGTTCATCAGTGCCGTGAGCACCACCGCCCACGGCTCCTAAACCGTCAAGTGTCTGCACACCAATAGCCGCTGTGAAGTTGCCATCGGAACCCCCGCCGACAACGATTCCATCGAGAGAACCGAGACCAATTTTCTCAGCAACCGATTGTGCCAATGGCATGAGTTCTGCTGCAGCTGATTCATGCATCGGAGGACGACCAATGCCGCCTGTCAATGACAGCTTCACTTCTGGGTTTGCGAGAGTGAGTCGCGCGAACTCTGCCTCGACACGTGGCTTTTCTTCCGGCACTGCAACCCGGATATCAACTGCGCACGTTGTCATTGCAGGAATCACATTGTCTGCAGTCCCTGAGGACGCCATCGTTGGCGACACAGTTGTACCCAGTGCTGGATTTGCAATTGCAACAATCTGCGGAATCAAAGATGCAAGTTCAACCAGTGAGTTGATTCCCTTTTCTGGTTCCAAACCAGCATGAGAAGCACGGCCTTCAAGATGGACAATGATCGTGCCTGTTCCTTTGCGACCAATCTTGAGTGCGCCACCATCAGCGCTTGGCTCTAACACCAACACTGCGCCACAGGCGAGAGCACGTTCTTCTAACAGTGCACGAGACTCTTTTGATCCAATTTCTTCATCGGCGGTGAGAAGAATCTCAATGTGAGAAGGGTCGTCTAACGCAGCAACAGCGTGCAACGCCTGAACGATGCCAGCCTTCATATCGAATACTCCGGGACCTCGTGCGATGCCGCCCTCAACAGAAAAAGGAATGTCACCCAGCGTGCCCACTGGGTGCACGGTGTCATGGTGACCAAGAATCAGAACCCTGGGTTCGCCGCCTCCTTGCCAGTGCACATGTGGGCCAACAGGAGAATCCACCAAAGTGGGAGGGCTCCCCAACATGCGCAGCATCATCGCCGAGAGCGCCTCGGCATGAGCAGTCACGCGAGGAATGTCTCGAGACGGGGACTCCATCGACACCAACGCGCCGAGATCATTCAGCATCTCATCCAATGAAAATTGGTCAGGAGAAATCATGGTTGCAATCGTGGCATGAATTAGCGATCAAAGATGGTTTGTATTCGTGTTTCGGGTGAAGAAAGCACCTCAGGCAATGGCTGTACGCCAATACCTGGCCCTGTGGGCACCTGAATCTCACCATTCACCAACTCAAACGGGGCCGTGATGTCGGAGGCAAAGTAACGCGATGATGCCGAAAGGTCAGGGGTCATGGTGAACCCTGGCAGCGATGCCAAAGCCAAACACGATGCACGACCGATTCCGGACTCAAGCATTCCGCCGACCCATGCATCGATACCACGAGATTTCAGTATGTGATGCATCTGCACTGCAGCGCCAATACCGCCAACACGTGATGGCTTGATGTTGACAACGGAGCATGCATCCATCTCCAGTGCTGTGAGCAATTCATCAACAGTGCAAATCGATTCGTCCAGACACACCGCAGTGTGACTGCGTCGTGACAGTTCTGCATGAGACTGCAAGTCGCTTAAAGCAAATGGCTGTTCAATGAATTGAAGGTTGAACTCGTCGAACGAACACAACAGTTCAAAGTCACTATCTGAATACGCAGCGTTGGCATCAGCTTGTAAGAGCAAGTCATCACCGCACGCAGAACGAATCGCGCGGAGAACATCAACATCTCGACCAGGAGCAATCTTGATCTTCACTCGGCCATACCCTTCGGCAATGCGTTGCTGTACTTCTGACACTGTTTCTTCGACTGTGTCAGCAATTCCCACCACAACTCCAGGGCTTATCGAAGAGCGAGTACCACCAAGAACGTCACGCAGTGATCTTGATTCACGACGCGCGTAGAGGTCCCACACCGCAGATTCCACAGCATGCTTAGCGAAGTGGTGACCAGATACTCCCCACCACGATTCAGGCAACATTTCGAAAACGTCAACATCCCGGCCAGCCAGAAGTGGCGCTATGAGTTCACACGTCGCCTTCAATGAATCGTCGGTACTTTCGTCTACATACGCAACACCAGCTGGAGCAACATTTTCACCCCAACCGACGAAACCGTCGGAATCCCTTACCTCAATAAGAGTTGCAAGACGAGACTCATGATTTCCATCCGATGTCCGTAAGGGAGTGACCATCTCAAGTGGAGTTCGAATTACTCGAACACGGTCAATGCGCATAACTCAATCATGCCACCATGTCTTGCTGCAGGGGGAAGGTATAGGAGTACGGTCTAGCCTCAATTAATGGCTATTCGTATTCTTCTCTGCGATGACCATGACATGGTGCGACACGCACTCGGGCGAGTTCTTGCTGAAGAGGCCGATATTGAGGTTGTTGCTTCTGCACGAAGTGTGGACGCCTGCCTGAAGCACCTTTCCCAGAACGAGGGAAAAATTGACGTTGCTGTCATCGATGTGCGCCTCACCGACGGCCTTGGCCACGACATCACACGATGGATACGTGCCAATCAATCCTCCATTCGAGTCGTTCTTCTCACGTCCTTCCTAGAAGACGACCTTCTGGTTGAGGCGTATTCCACTGGCGCTGATGCCCTCATTCTCAAGGGTGCGCCCACACGTGATCTAACAGAGGCAATCCGTGACGTACACGCAGGACTTCGCCTCATTGATGCAACAGCTGCTCGTGCCGCTTCTCAACGTCTGCAGCAAACAAACCCGGCGCGCGTCAACATTCTCGAAGGATCCGATAGAGAAATTGCTGATCTGATTGCCAAAGGCATGACTGACAAAGAAATCGCAGCTGCGATGAATTTCAGTACTCAGACCATCAAAAATCATGTATCGCGAATTTTGACTGCGGTCGGTGCCTCCAACAGAACGCAACTTGCCGTCATGGTTGCTACTGCGAATTTGCCCACTTCCCCACCAGAGAAATAAGAGTCGAAATATGGCGTGTCCCACCAATATTCCGGCCGGGATGTGTTCTGATCACAACGTCGAACCACTTCTACAAAATCTTCGCGATTACGTCGGATTACACTCACTAGTACGCAACGAAAACGGCGACATCGTTGATCTCACTCTTGTCTGGTGGAACGATGCCTACGAAGGGATCCGTATCCATCCACCCGTCTTGGGGCAAAGCATGATGGCCACTTACTACGAGCCCGAAGGTGTGCTCGAGATCGTTGAACAAGTCCTTGAACAAGGAACTGTGAAACAGATTTTCTCCATCGGCGAGAACTCCGAAGATCGTTATCGCGCACCAGAACTACTTGTCCGCATCGAAGTGACATGGATGCAGGTGGGTGATGCAATCGTTGAGATCGGCTCTGACCTCAGTGAAATGACTGCGTTGGAATTAGATCTCATTGCCCAGCGCAAGGCATATACAGATGCAACACGCCAAGCAACAATCGAAATGGAGCGTTCTCGCATTGCCCGCGACCTACATGACTCCATCATTCAGAATCTCTTTGCTATCAGTCTCAATCTCAAAACTCGTGAAGACAAAGACTGGGCAATCAGTTCACTCAATGACGTCATTACAGAGATTCGAAGCACCATCTTTGATATCACCCCTGATTCGCGACCACCTCTGAAGGAAAGTGTGGAGAAGATCGTGGAAATGTTCTCCGGCGCATGGCCCACACCCCCCACACTTCACGTTCATTTCGCACGCGAGTTGCCCGATGATCTCGTCGAAGATGTTGAGAATGTCATTCGTGAAGGGCTGTCAAATGCAGCTCGTCACGCAAAGGCCTCACATGTCGAAGTCTCTGTCTCTGTCACTGCCAATGACATCACCGTGCTCATCAGTGACGATGGCATCGGGCCACAAGGCGCTCGACGTCGTCGTGGTGGCGGAACATTGTCTCTTCACCATCGAGCAACGGAGCGCGGTGGGCAGTATCTACTGACACCGGGTAGCACTTCTGGCTCCATCTTGACCTGGACTTGCCCCATTAATTAGTCCCATCGCTCAACGATTGAGGCACCCGGGGCCAAGTACCGAGGTACCGCTAGGTCGGGTACCCAGGTACCAAGCAACAAGTACCAAAGCATGGCAAATGCAACCTAAAAAATTGTTTGAGTGTGTGTATGGAAACAACACCAAACACCAACACATCCATTCGTCGCCACCTGATCCGCTTGGGTGTTTCACTGGCAACAGTGATCACTGCTGGATTCGGAGTCGTCACAGCGGCTTCAGGCGCAATGTTCACCGATACCGAGACCGCCAGCATGGACGTCTCTTCAGGTTGGGTTGACATCACCTCCGGTGGCACCAACGTTGTGGCACTGAGCAACCTGAAGCCAGGAGATGTTTTCTTCCGCTCGATGAACTTGGCCAACGCCGGATCATTGGACTTCAAGTACGCCATCACCGCAGCTCGCCCCACTGGAGCAGGCGCACCACTGGTGG
>Ga0315908_10003342_pt1 | contig 11610 bp, 9 predicted proteins | sample LakEriMetagenome_12_FD_203520 | JGI IMG/M metagenome (GOLD analysis project Ga0315908, IMG submission 203520) | Freshwater fungal communities from buoy surface, Lake Erie, Ohio, United States - Buoy 4 MA124 | ecosystem: Environmental > Aquatic > Freshwater > Lake > Lake biofilm | place: USA...
TTTTGCACGAAGCTTTAGAGACATTGCCTATCATTCAAAAGACGGTGGTGCTACTTAGGGATTATGAAGGCTACAATTATGGGGAAATTGCAGAAATAGCGGGGCTAAATGAGGCTCAAGTGAAGGTGTATATTTTTCGCGCTCGCAAAGCATTGCAGGCTTATATTCGACGTATTGATTTGGTTGTGTAATGGAAAGAAGGGAAATAAATAGCGACAATTACGAAGCATTTTACCTTGATTATCTCGAGGGAAATTTGAGCGCAGAAGAAAGTGCTCAGCTTCAGTCATTCCTTTTGCTTCACCCAGAATTGGAGCTTGATTTTGATGATGTGCCTCCCTTATTGCTAGCGCATACCCTACCCCTTCAACATGACTTCAAGCGCGGATTGAAACACGTTGATTTATTGAATGACGCGATCTCAGAACAAAATACAGAAGAGTTCATCATCGCACATCATGAAGGACTTCTAAGTGAGCAAAGGTCAGAAGAATTGTTTCTTTTTGTTCAAACGAATACTGCTCTTCAACATCTATTTACTGCCTATGGGCGCATTCGACTTGAATCCCCTACTCAAGAAATTTATCCGAATAAAGCAGATTTGAAGCGCAAGTCGAGTCGCATTGTTCCGTTGCTTTATCTTTCCGGTGCGGCAGCGGCTATCGTTGTACTTTTCTTGGCATATCGATTTAATAGCGCTGCAGTTACTCAAGATAATGCTCCCGTTACAGCGCTGAAGAAAAGTGAACCTAAAACTGAAAAGCAAGGTACAGACGTACAGACTTCGGAGGAGCCACAACCGTTTTCGTGGAATACATCACCAATAGATCTGGATAATCCATTTGCTCCTCAACAATCACAGCATGACACTGAGTCAGTACCTGATGTAAGGATCAATCCGGAAATTGAACCTCAAGAAACACGAGTGGAAGCGCCCGAATTGGCGATGGACACACCGATTGTTACTCCACAACCAGAAGAAAATTCTTTAGCAGTGCTGAACACCGCAGAAAAAAACAAAGTGGGCGCAGACGAATTTGTCAATCCGATCTTCCCTGTGACGAATGTGCTCACGAATGTATTGAACAAAGAAGTGGATTTTGGCACTACGCGCAAAGAAGTTGCCGACGGCCGAGGATTTTACATTAAGATTGGAAAGTTTGAGCTATCGCACAATGCGAGCCGCGCTTCTCGTTGATTATTTGAACCCTGCGGGAATTCGGAATTTGATCCTGTCGGAATTCAGCATTTGATCAAGTCCTTTGTCCTTTGTCTTTCAGCGAAGTGGTCCTTTGTCATTAATGGTAGCTTCGAGACTTCCTTCGGAACACCAGTGAATTCAGAGCGATAGTGAGAACGGAGAGTGACCGGAGCATACACTAGTCTTAAAATCTTGATGTCTTAGCATCTTGAAATCCACAATGCCCTTTGTCTTGACTCGTCACTACAAAAAAATACCCCGAACTTTCGCCCGAGGTACCCTAAAAAATGGTGAGATCTAATTATTTCGTTACCAATGTCATAATGTACGTAACACCGTTGCTCGTGCTAGAAAGCTTCATTTCATCTTTTGTCAACCTTACTATTGTGTATGTTGTTGCACTACCTGAAGAATCAGTAAACGTAAGTGTCGATTTATCATCGCTCAATGCCCAAGTACCATTGTCAACGCTTGTTCCAAATATATTTGTTGTAATTGAAACAGTGTTGTCTTTTTTTACATCAATTGACTCAACCGTATTGAACGATAAAATGTCATTTCCATTAGCTACCCAAGCGCTGACAGTCCATACATTTACTACACGTGACTTTGCAGAAAGCAATGTAAAATTTGATCCTTCATCGTATTTTGCACATGAGCTGATTGTCATTGTTGCAGCAACGATCATTAAAATTCCGAATACCTTTTTCATAGTTGTTTTTTTTGCAAATGTACATAGTATGAACATACATTGCCATTTATTTGAAAAGAATTTCAAAGTTCAATGTACCTTGCTATAATGTATATCCACATCCAATAGAACCACTATCTTTGTTCGAACACCCAATAAGAATACCATGAATAAGAACGAAGAGCTGATTCAACGCAGAAAAGATTCAATGACTGGAGGCGGTCAGGCGCGCATCGACAAACAACACCAACAAGGTAAATTGGCAGCACGCGAGCGAATAGAATTGCTCTTGGATGAAAATAGTTTCCATGAATTGGGACAATTTGTTGAGCACCGATCTACTTCTTTTGGGCTCGACAAACAAAAGTTTGCGGGTGATGGTGTAGTCACTGGATTTGGAACTGTTCATGGTCGTTTGGTGTACGTCTTTGCGCAAGATTTCACAGTGCTGGGTGGTTCTTTAGCTGAAGCACATGCAGAGAAAATTTGCCGCATCATGGATTTAGCCATGAAAAACGGTGCTCCTGTGATTGGATTGAATGATTCAGGTGGTGCGCGTATCCAAGAAGGGGTGCTATCGCTCGCTGGATATGCAGACATTTTCTTCAGAAATACACGTGCATCGGGTGTCATTCCACAGATTTCAGTCATTATGGGTCCTTGTGCCGGAGGGGCGGTGTATTCGCCAGCCTTGACCGACTTCGTTTTCATGGTGGAAGAAACATCTTACATGTTTGTTACCGGACCAAATGTGGTGAAAACGGTGACTCACGAAGAGGTAAGCTCGGAAGATCTTGGAGGTGCAAAAGCACACGCAGAGAAATCTGGTGTAAACCATTTCACCGCGGCAAACGATGTAGAATGCTTGAAAAAAGTGCGCGACTTGGTGACCTACTTCCCACAGAACGCCAACGAATTAGCCCCACATACCACGCAGTTTGACTTCACTCACTCAAAGCTCGAAACCATAAAAGGCATTATGCCTGACAATGCTAATGTTCCTTACGACATCCGCAAGGTCGTTGAATGTGTAATCGATGACACAAGCTTCCGCGAGGTGCATGAAGATTTCGCGAAGAACATCGTTGTAGGTTTTGCCCGTATCGAAGGACGTTCAATTGGTGTGATTGCGAATCAGCCTGCATCAATGGCGGGTGTATTGGATATTGATTCTTCACGTAAAGGTGCGCGTTTCGTGCGTTTTTGTGATGCCTTTAACATCCCATTATTGGTGTTTGAAGATGTGCCTGGGTTCTTACCTGGAACCGACCAAGAATGGCGAGGAATCATTACACATGGTGCTAAATTACTTTATGCATTCTCTGAGGCAACAGTGCCAAGAATTACAGTAATCACACGTAAGGCATATGGTGGAGCCTTCGACGTGATGAATTCCAAAAGCATTGGGGCTGATTTGAACTTCGCTTGGCCAAGTGCTGAAATCGCAGTAATGGGTGCCAAAGGAGCCGCGGAAATTATCTTCAAACGCGAAATTTCATCTGATCCAGATCCACAAGCAAAATGGTTAGAAAAAGAAGCAGAATATGCTGAAATGTTTGCCAATCCATACCGTGCTGCGGAAAGAGGAATAATCGATGATGTAATCCTTCCAGAAGAAACACGCAAAAAGGTGATCGCAGGATTCAAAATGCTTGAAAAGAAGGCAGAAGTTCTTCCGATGAAAAAGCACGGGAATATCCCGTTGTAAAGGAAAAACTAGACTAAAGTTGTCGTTTTCTACAGTATTTAGTATCTTACAATAAAATATAAAATATGCTACACTTTTACTCTTCCAGTACGCGCATGGTGAATACACGTCGCGGTGTTCAAGAATGTTTAGAATCAGCCATGGGCAATGACTTCCAAAACAGTGATTTGTTGATTTTCCACGCTGCTATCGGCCACGATTTTCAAGAAATGGTGGATGAAGCTGCCCAACTAGCTCCAAATGCGCGCATTGTTGCAGCATCTTGTTGTGGTGTTGTTGGACGTGAAGGAGTAAGTGAATCCATGAAAGACATGGCGCTGATGGCAGTGAAAGGAAAAGAATTCGCATTGGAGTCGTGCAATGAAATCTACGGCCATAACTCCTATGAGAAGACATTGGAGATGGCGAAAAGTCTTCATGCCGCTCAACCAGGCATCAATATGCTTTACTTTTTAGCTTCTGGAATTGATATCGACAACGACAAATGCATCGAAGCACTTGAGTTTGTGTTTGGAGAAGGGGTTACCATCTTCGGTGCGACATCTTCAGATAACATGAAGGGATATGTTTCTTTCCAGGCCGTGGATAAACATGTATACGAGCACGGTGCATATGTCATCGGATTTTCGGATCCTACATTAAAGGTGGAAACGCAAGCAACACATGGATTTGTAGCCATAGGCGAGCCTTTGGTGGTGACGAAGGCAGAAGGACATATTATCAAAGAATTTAACGGTAAACCTGCATGGACTGAGTATTTGAATCGTTTAGGATTGACGGGCAAAGAAGCTGATTGTGGCGATACCATTCCGATTGGTGCTTTGGGGGAAAAATTGTCTCCCGCACTCGCAAAAGAATACGGAAACGAACATCTTCTGCGCGTAGTAACCAAGCACGATGGTGACGATATGCACTATGCAACGACAATTCATGAAGGTGCCGAGTTGTGGTTGACAACACGTGATGAGGACTTAATTTTCTCTGAAATGGACCGAATTGTTGAAGAAATCACGAAGCGTATGCAGGGCAAGGAGGCTGTAGCTGTCTTTCACGCAGACTGTTTGGCGCGCGGACGTTTTCTTTTCAACAGAATCATCAAGGAGGAACTTGTCAACCGCATGCAATATCCATTCTATAGCAATGGCGAATGTCCACCGTGGTTGGGAATGTATGGCTTTGGTGAGTTTGCGCGTTTGGGAGGAAAAAATACCTACCACAACTACACAACCGCTTTGTATGTGATTTATCGCTAAGCGAATATGCCACACACCTTAAGTCCGGAAGAGCTATATCAAAAATACCTCGACTTACAGTTGAGGGTAACACGATTTTCATCTATCGAGCAGGAATTGATCAACACGCGTGATCAGCTCGACCATGAATTGGTAATGCACAAGCGTCTACTGGAGTTTAATGCAGAGGCACTTAAGCTCAGCTCTGAAAAGGATTTTATTCACTTGGTGGCAGAGTCCCTAATCGATGTGTGCGAGTCACAAATTGCGTATGTTTCCTTTATAAACAAAAGAAATACTGAGCGCTTTTTGGTTTTGGAGGGTGTGCGTAAAAAAGATGAGCCTACTGTAATAGATGAGCTTGAGCACTCGATGGCCGCAAATTCTATTCAAAAGGGTGTGGAAATTGTGCATCTGGGAGAAGAATCCAACGGTATCATTACGAGTTGCATGTATTCTTCAATTATTCATATCAATGCGCATATGAATATCGTAATTGCAACCGCTGTCTCAAAGGAAAAAGCGCCTCTCTATCCAGCCATCAAAGATCGTTCAAAAATCTTGTTTTCGTTGTTTGCGCAACAGGTGGAATCCATTCTTTCCAACATCATCATTGCACAGCAAAATCGTGAGCAGATGAGTACGATTGCCAATGCACAAATAGAATTAAAGAAATTATCGCTCATTGCCACAAAGGCAAAAAGTGGGGTAATCATTTCTGATTCTATGGGAAGAATTGAGTGGGTAAACAACTCTTTTGAGCAAACAACTGGATTTAAGCTAGAAGAAGTTATCGGTAAAAAGCCGAAAGAGTTTCTTCAATCAGATTTAACAAGTAAAGAGGATAAAGAAAAAATGGCTAGTGCCCTAGCGGCAAAAAAAAGCGTTGAATTAACGGTATTGAATAAAAGTAAATCGGGACAACACTATTACAACCAATTAGTCATTACACCTGTCTTCGACGAGGAAGGAAATCACATCAATTTTATTGCACTTCAAAAAGACATTACTGCTGAAGAGAATTATAAAAAGGAACTGATTCAAATCAATTCACGTTTCGAGTTAATTACAAATGGAGCAAACATCGGTATGTGGGAATGGGATTGTGTAAAGAACATTACAGTTTGGAATTCCGTCCTTCATAAATTCTACGGCATCAAAGAAGAGGAGGATTTGAATCGAAATACAGTCTGGTATGATTCGATTCACCCAGACGACAAGGAAGATATGGAGGAAAATATGTCTTTGCTTTCATCGGGAAAAAAACACGTTATTGAGCAAAATTACCGGGTGATTCGTCAACGATTCAATAATGATATTCGCTATGTTAAGAGCCTATCTCAAGGCATCTGGGACGAAGGAAAAAAGCTTGTTCGTATCGTTGGTTCTTCAATTGATATTACCGAAGAAAAGGAATACGAGTCGCGATTGATTGATAAAAATACCGAGCTCGAAAAAATCAACAAAGAACTCGACCAGTTCATTTACAGCATTTCACATGACTTGCGCTCTCCTCTCCTTTCTATCAAAGGACTTTTGACCTTGATCGAAACCTCTGTTGATGAATCAGAATCTAAACTGTACCATGAATTGATTGGAAAAAGTGTTGGAAGGTTAGACAATACGATCCTTGAAATTCTTGCATACAGCAGAAATGCACGAGTTGATATTCAACGTGACGCGTTTAACTTGAAAGAAATAGTTGAACAGCTGTTTGAAGATTTATCCTTCATGGCAGAAGAGGGAGTGGCTTTAAAAGTATTCACTGAAGGCGAGCCAATAATTGTTTCAGACAGAACGCGAATTGAAACACTGCTTAAAAATTTGATATCAAATGCTATAAAGTACCGAAAGAAGAATGCGACCGATTCTTTGGTTCATGTGAAAATGAAGAATGAAGGTGCCTCTTTCATGATTGAGGTAATTGACAATGGCGAGGGCATTTCAGAACGAAACCAGAAAAAGGTATTCGATATGTTTTACCGCGCATCTTCGAGTAGCCAAGGCACAGGACTCGGCTTGGCGATGTGTCAAGAAATCGTCAAAAAACTGAAAGGTGAAATAAAATTAACATCGCAACTTGGTGAGGGAACAACAATTACCTTAATTTTACCTAACAATCCACTAAGCGCATGATCCGTTTCCTTCTTATTGACGACGACGATATTATTTCTGTTATTCATCCTGCGACAATTCAGCGCGCAATCAGCGATAGTGATATCGAAATAACACCATCTGGCACCGAGGCTCTTGAGCTAATTGATGTACTGATCAAGAACAATGAAACACCACCAGATTTTATCTTCCTAGACATTAATATGCCTGAAATCAGCGGGTTTGAGTTTTTGGATCGTCTTACGGAGGAAGAAAAAATATTTCTCAAGGATAGTCAAATCATCATGCTTTCGTCTTCGGTAAACCATCAGGATATTGAACGTGCGAAGTCCTATCCCATGATTCGTGACTTCGTGTCTAAGCCACTCACCGTAGAATATATTCGCGGTCTCGTAGGTAATACGAACTGATTTCATTCCATTGTCGTGCATGTGACAGAAGGTTCTTATCTTTGGACCTTCGTTTCAACGAATCTTAATACTTTCAGAAATGTACAGATCACACACCTGCGGGGAACTTCGCACAGCACAAATCGGTCAAACAGTAACACTCTCAGGATGGGTACAGCGCTCACGCGACCTTGGTGGAATGACTTTCGTTGACTTGCGCGATCGCTATGGCATTACACAGCTAGCATTCAACATGGAGGTAGATGCTGAACTGTGTGAAAAAGCCCGCAAATTAGGTCGTGAGTTTGTCGTTCAAGCCGTGGGCGAAGTGATTGAGCGTTCGAGCAAGAACAAAAATATAGCTACGGGTGAAATCGAAATCCGTGTGACAGAACTTCATATCTTGAATGCGGCGAAACTGCCTCCATTTACCATTGAAGACGATACAGATGGAGGAGATGAACTTCGCATGCAATACCGTTACCTCGATCTTAGAAGAACTCCCGTACAGCAAAAATTGATGTTGCGCAACAAAGTTGCCTTGGAAACACGTGTTTATCTAAATGAACAAGGATTCCTTGATGTTGAAACCCCTATATTGATTAAATCAACACCTGAAGGAGCGCGCGATTTTGTGGTCCCTAGCCGCATGAACCAAGGACAGTTTTATGCTTTACCTCAGTCACCACAAACCTTCAAGCAGCTTTTAATGGTGTCTGGATTTGACCGCTACTATCAAATTGTAAAGTGCTTCCGTGACGAAGACTTACGTGCTGACCGTCAGCCTGAGTTTACTCAAATCGACTGTGAAATGGCTTTTGTTGAGCAGGACGACATCTTGAATACCTTTGAAGGTTTGATCAAGCATCTTTTCAAAACTGTTCGTGGTGTAGATTTTACAGAAGCTTTTCCTCGCATGCAGTATTCTGAAGCGATGGAACGCTATGGTTCAGACAAGCCAGACATTCGCTTCGGAATGGAATTGATTGATTTGAGCGACCTTGCCATTGGTAAAGGATTCGTGGTATTTGACAGCGCAGAAGCTGTGATTGCTATCAACGCTGAGAATTGCGGTGAATTTACACGCAAGCAAATTGACGAGCTAACGGAATGGGTAAAGCGTCCTCAAATTGGTGCGAAAGGGTTGGTCTATGTAAAATGCAACGCCGATGGCACATATAAGTCTTCAGTTGATAAATTTTATACTCAAGAAGATCTTGCGGCATGGGCTGAAAAAGCCGGAGCGAAAACGGGAGACTTGATGCTTTTGCTTTGTGGTGACCTTGAAAAAACACGTAAGCAGTTGAATGAACTGCGTTTGCACCTTGGAAATGAACTTGGTTTACGCGATCCAAATGTCTTCAAACCATTGTGGGTTCTCGACTTTCCTCTTCTGGAATGGGACGAAGAAAGTGGTCGCTACCACGCGATGCATCATCCATTTACTTCGCCAAAACCTGAGGACATGCACCTCATCCAAACGGAGCCAGGAAAGGTGCGTGCAAATGCCTATGATCTAGCCATGAATGGTGTAGAGTTGGGTGGAGGTTCAATCCGTATTCACGACCGCGACTTGCAATCACGCATGTTCGATCTACTTGGATTTACCAAGGAAGAAGCCCAAGATCAATTCGGATTCTTGATGAGTGCTTTTGAATATGGTGCGCCACCACACGGTGGTTTGGCATTCGGATTAGACCGTTTGGTTGCTACAATGGGTGGATCAGAATCGATTCGTGATTATATCGCATTCCCAAAAAACAATAGTGGTCGCGACACAATGATTGATGCGCCTTCCCTATTGAATGCGGCACAATTGAAAGAATTGGGAATTGCTCTGAAATAACTCGAACAAACTGCCTTTTGAGCGTGTTATAGATGCAGAATTGTACACTGCAAACCATCGATTAGCTCTCCATGTCACAGCATATTGAACACCTAGAAACAGCGTTGGCGCCTTACCGTCAACAATTGTCAAAGCACCCATTGTATGTTGCGTTGCGAAGACCGAATGCTGTACGCATGTTCATGGAGGAGCATGTTTTCGCTGTCTGGGATTTTATGTCTTTACTAAAAGGACTTCAGCGCGGATTAACCTGTGTAGACATCCCGTGGAAACCGACAAAAAATCCCGTTACACGACGATTTATTAACGAAATTGTTCTCGGTGAAGAAAGCGACTTGGATCAGGATGGCATTCCTAACAGCCATTTTGAGATGTACATTAACGCCATGAATCAAGTTGGGGCCAATACACAAATTGTCATGCAGTTGGTGAATGACCCGAATTGGAAAAGTAACATTCCAACATTGCCAATTCAAGATACAACCAAAGAATTTATGCAGTTCACCTTTTCCGTTTTGGAAGAAAATCAATTGCACACGATCGCTTCTGCCTTTACCTATGGCCGCGAGGATTTAATTCCCGACATGTTCATCGAAATCGTAAAAGAATCCGAGAAGGCGAGTGATGTATCGTACTCGAAATTTATTTGGTACCTCGAACGTCATATCGAAATAGATGGCGACGACCACGGTCCCACATCCCTGAAAATGATCGAAGAACTATGCGGAGATGACGTGCAAAAATGGAGAGAAGTAACGGAAATCGCCGTACTTTCCATGCAAAAACGGATCCGACTTTGGGACGGCATCGCGGAAAAAATTCAAGCGGAGTGTTAGTTTCAAGTTACCAATTACGAGTTAGTCGCTAGCTTCGAATGCTCAAAGAGTGTAGAAGTGTCTTTCATCACAGCGGTCTATTGTCTATTTCTATTACTTTTGCAAAAAAAAATTAATAGTGAAAAGAATATTCCTCATTTCGTATAAAGTAATTGTTCACTTATTAGCGCTTGTAGCTTTATTTTTAATGTTTACCGCTTTGGCAGTAAAAATGAAGTGGACACACGATGCAGGTGATGTGGACATCAACAACAGGTATTTTGACAAGGTATCTGCTAAGAATAACAAGGACTTAGATTCATCAGAACAACAGGCACTTCGAGTAAGGATATATCAAAAGATAGGTGTACTTTCCAATAAGTATCCGAAAAATGCAGAGATCATCCTTACGGCCTACCTCAAGTCAAATGACGTAAGAATTGCAGACCGTATGCTGGATGCAGTGCGCATCTTTTTGAAAAAAGACAAGTCCGTACAAAAGGCATTTAAAAAAATTGACCATTCCTACAGTAAACAATCGACCTCCCTTTATCCTTGGGCACATTCGCAAGCATGGAAAGACTTTTGCACGTCCGTTTCGCGGGATAAAGCAGCGATTGATTCGGTTTCTCGAATTACCGGTGTCGAGCCAAGATTGTTGGTCATGTGTTTGGTCGGAGAGCAAGTAAGGATGTTCAACTCGGGTCGTGAGAAATTCAAACAATATGTCATGCCGTTCAATCGCCTCATGATGCCGACAAATCGCGGTTATGGAGTAACTGGAATTTTGCAACACACCGCATTGCGCATCGAAAGTAACGTGTTTAACAAGAATTCTGACTTTTATGCAGGAGATTATTTCCAGAATTGTATCAACGTAAACGACTCATTTCCTGATGTCGTAGATGCGAGCATTGAGTCACATAAATTGAAAACGATTCAGCGTTTAATTAAAGGAGGTGATCACTATTATTCGTATCTGTATACGGCATTTTTAATTCGACAATACCAGGCTCACTGGGAAAAAGATGGGTACTCTTTGGCTTTTCGCCCGGAAATTATTGCGACCCTATTTAATCTAGGATTCCATAAAAGTAAGCCGAGCAAACATCCGAAAGTCGGAGGGTCCAATTTCAATGTTGCTGAGCGCGAATATACTTTTGGCGGTTTATGCTATGAGTTCTATTACAGTGGTGAGCTCATGGATTTATTCCCTTTAACATCAGAACCAATTACACCGGTTGATAAACTCATTGCTCGAAATCAAGATTTGATTAAGCGAAAACAAGAGGAGCTGAAAAGGTTAGCTGCTGAAGAATCGAATTAGAACTCAGCGTGGTTGATACCGAAATTAATCTTGGCATTTGTTCCAAAAGACCGCAATCAACCTTTAAGTGTGTTTTCTCGAATAAACCGATCAAATTGAGTGTTAGCTTGAGTGATGGGCAATGAATATACAGGGATTGTTCCACCGTACATCTCATCAATGAGCTTTTCGATTTGACTAAAAAGTATAGACCGTGTTTGTGCAGTTATAACCGTGTTTATTTGAGTGTGAATCTCTTCATCACGGGCTAAATAAGTCACATTGTTCACGTCTATTGTCGCTTTGG
>Ga0315908_10003343_pt1 | contig 11610 bp, 6 predicted proteins | sample LakEriMetagenome_12_FD_203520 | JGI IMG/M metagenome (GOLD analysis project Ga0315908, IMG submission 203520) | Freshwater fungal communities from buoy surface, Lake Erie, Ohio, United States - Buoy 4 MA124 | ecosystem: Environmental > Aquatic > Freshwater > Lake > Lake biofilm | place: USA...
ATCTTATTACTATTATTATTCTTTTTAATGATGTTCTTAATGATCTTTCAATTATTATTATTATTACTATTAATTCTACTCTTATTATTATAATTATTATTGTTATTATTATTCTTCTTATGATTTTTATTCTATCTTATATATTTATTTGTTCATTTATAAATATTATTTATCATTTTAGTCTTTTTTTATATTTATATCATTTATTATTTTATTTTTATCTATATTTATAGATTACTTTTTTTACTCTATTTTATTTTCTTAAAGTTTATCTAAATCATTATATAATTATTCTTGTTTACTTTTTTCTATTTATTCTTAATATATTGATTTACTTTTTATGAATTATTTATTTTGATTTTAATAATCAAATTTTTTATCTTGCTCTTCTTTTTATTAAAGATCTCTCTTTTTTTATTTAATTTATTCTTCTTCTTTTTTTTTATTTTCATCTTCTTCTTCTTATTATTATTCTTTATCTATTTATTAATTATTTTCTATATATTCAACTGGCTTTTATTATCATAGCTCATTTATTATACTGTAAATATCTAAATCATCATTATGGTATAAATTTTTTTCGTATATTTTTTGGTTATTTATTTAATTTGTTTTATGATCCATTTTTTCTGTTTTTACATTTTATGTATTATTTTATAGTGTTTCATTTGTAGTTTATTATTAATTTTAATTCATTTTTTAAAATTAACTATTAATTTAATTTTCATATAATTAATCTCTTTATTAATTAGCTTATTATTTTAAATCATCTTATTAAATATTTTCGTTCTTTTATATTTATTCTTTATTATCTTCAATATATTTTTAATCATTCGTTTTATTATTTAAATTAACTTAATTTTTTTATTTTGTTTAATTAAAATTGTTATTATACTATATTTATTTATTTGAAATATTTATTAGCAGCAAATCATTTTTTCATTATTCTTCTTTTTTATTTTTTTATAAATTATCTGTATCTATTAATTTTTGTTTTTACTATATATTATCTTATATTTTTTATCTGCTCATAATTAACTAATTTTCAATATTACTATTTCTCTAATTAGTTTAATTTTATGATAAATCATTAAATTTTCTTTTTAAATCTAAAACATTTTATATTTGATTTGTTTCATTATTTTTTTATTACGGTTTTTTTTATGAATTATATTATTCTAAAAGTTTATCTAAATCATTATATAATTATTCTTGTTTACTTTTTTCTATTTATTCTTAATATATTGATTTACTTTTTATGAATTATTTATTTTGATTTTAATAATCAAATTTTTTATCTTGCTCTTCTTTTTATTAAAGATCTCTCTTTTTTTATTTAATTTATTCTTCTTCTTTTTTTTTATTTTCATCTTCTTCTTCTTATTATTATTAATTCTTTAATTCATCATTTTCAATTTACGGTTTATTTAATCCAAGTAATTCAGAAATATCATCTATATCATTATGTGTATGATTATTAAAAAAATATTTTTAAGTTCATTTATTTTTTTTTAGTTAATTTTATTAAAATTTATTTAAATATTTCTGATTTTTTAAATTATTATGAAACTATATTGATAATTTACTTTAAATTTTATTTTTTTTGTTAATATTCAAAAAAATTTTTACAGTGATAAATTAAATTAAAATAAAGTATATTATTATTTTCTTCATCATATTTAGATTTATTATTATATAATAATTTATATGAATATAATATAAATAAGTATTTTAAAAAAAAATGAAGAATATACAAATAATACTATTTATATAATACATTTTAATTTAATTAGCTTAATAAATAGATAATTATGAAGATTTTAAAAATAAGTAAAATAATAATATATTTAAATTTTTATTAAAGAATAATTTTAATAAAATAGTTAAGGTATCGAAACAGGTGAGAATCAATAAGAAGATTAATTTTATTTGGTTTAAAATTCAGAATGTGATATTATAACTTAAGGTTAAATCTGTATAAATAAAGGTAAAAAAGTAATTAGTTAAATGGCAATTCCTAAGGAATTAGTGATTCATTACTCTTTCGATTACAAAAATAAAATGCTTGATACATCAGGAAATAATATAAATGGAGAAGGTAATTGGAATCCTGCCCCAAGTTAAGGAGGAAGAGGAAGCAGTATTCATTTTAGCAGAAATTTTATATTTACTAAAAATGTTAGAAAATTAAACAGCAAATAATTTAGTATTAGTTTTTGGATTTTTTTATTTCCATAAGCATTAAATAGTAATAAAGAATTGAGATATTGTCCTTTAATCCATAAAGGAAAGGATAATAAAGAAAACCAAGTTTATAATAGAGCTCCTTTGATATTATTGGATAGAAAAGATAAAAAAATAAAAGCTATTGTAAGTACAAGTGATATAACACAAATGTAAGGAGAAAGCATTGAATCAAACGCTAAAATTATGGATAACAAGTGGGTTCATGTAGCTCTCGTAAGAGGGGATAAATAAATATCGTTATATATTAATGGTTAATTAGATGGAATGAATTATACTTTAGGTTGGACTGTTAATAATTAGGATGATTTATATATAGGTAAATATACATTGTATTTAAAAAATATAAGTTATATAAATGATATTTATTTGATAAATAATATATTTAAAATATGCAGACAAATGATAAAAATAATAAAATGAAAACTAATAATATAAATAATATGTTATAAAAATTAAAATAGGAAATACTCCTGAGAAAATGGAAGGCTGCAATACTAATTTTTACATGGATGAATTTCGATTTTACAGTAGAGAATTGAATGGATATGAAATAGAGTCAGAAGTAGCAAACAGTGGAGGAGGAATAGAACCAAGTTATGTATAAGTAGGATGTATAAGATGTGAATTATTATAAGCATCTAAAAGTTGTATTGAAGGATATCATATGTGTACTTCTAATGAACTTAATACTGGAGCTTTTCATTTTGCTAGAAATTAAGGATTCCTTGATTATTAAACTAGGTTATGGACACATGAACATTTATTGGTATACAATTAAGGAAACAATGATTAATATATTTAAGATCTAGGCACTGGGTTATGTTGTTCAGATTTATTGTGATTATTTTTTCTATAGCTTTATTTTTATTATGTTTGGAGTTTATTTTATTTTTTATTTAATAAGTGTTTTTTTATAACAATTATAACTGAAAATAAAATATATACCATAAATTAATATTATAGATTTAAAATTAATTAAGAAGTAAAATAAAATTTTATTATTTTGATGAATATTGTAGTGGTTTTAGTTTAATATAACATAAACTTCATATATTTAACTGATTTATAATTAATAAAATTTTATTAGACATCTCTTAATAGAAATATTAGAAATTTTAAGGGAATAAATATATACCATAATTTATTTTAATAAATTTAAAATAAAGTTAGAAATACAAATTATAATTTTATTAATTTGATGAATAGATGTAGTGGTTTGAGTTAAATGAAACAAAAACTTCTATTATATAACTGATATATAAATTTATTATTAATAAAAAAGATGAAAAGTTATAAAATATCATTTTATTTGCTCTTAAATTACATCTATTTTTTATTTTTACTAAAACTGTAATTTGTCTGTATATAACTCATAATTATCGTGATCATCTAATTATAAAATTCCTTTATTTTCCATTTTGGTTAGAATCATAGTCACTTAATGTTGAAAATTTTACGAACCAATAAAGTTTTAAATCATATAAGCCATAACTTGTTTAAAATCAACTTTTTTTTTCTATTTTAAGATAAATTCTTTAATTTTTAATTCTATTTCACACTCTTGTATCTATTATATATCTACTTTTATTTTTTTTTCTATAAATCATAATTATTATTTACCAATTATGTCTTATTTTTTTTCTTATTTACTTGGCTATTATTTTTTTGTTTATTATAATGCTACTATAATATTTTCTTTATCAGCTTATGTTTTTTTTTAAGTCATAGTCTTTTTAATTTTTTTTGATTTTTTATGCATTAATAAAACAATTATAAATAGTTTTCATTTAAAAAAGCTAGTATTATAATCATATATAATTCTAATAAACCAAAATAAATAATTAAAAACAAATAAAAACAGAAAATAATCAATAAAATATAAATTATATATTCATAAAAATGATTATCATCAATTGTTAGTATTAGATTAATGAATATTATTATTATTATCATTAATTTTAGGTTTTGGATGATCTCTATATTCCACTTCAATCCTTTCACTCAATCCCAAAGCTTTCCTAATCCACACCCTTATATTTTCCCTAATATTATCATTAGGACACTCTTTTACCCAAATACTAAAAACCACTTCTTTTTCTTTTACTAGGACTACCAATCCACACACATAATCATTTTCATCGCATTATTCCCCAATAAACGATAAGATAAGGTCTTCCCAAAATCTATTGCCATATTATTTTTTGATCCTTAATTTGAATCTGCCTCCATTTTCATTGTTTTTGTCTTCCCAAGCTGGCTTGATGTTTTATTGGAATAAGAAGAATTCGCAATTGGGGGGAAGTTCTTCTGGTCTTACGAAATGTTGATAATAGCCCCAGAAATCTTCTACAGTATCAAATTAACATACTTCTTTCATTTCTTCTTGCCAGTCTTGCATTTATTTATTATTATGTAAAAACCAGAAGGTAAAAGATCGGCTAAGGTGGGTTTTGTTTACTTAGCTCATTTAACTTTATTATATTTAATTATTATTATTAATTAACATTTTTTTATTAGTATTAATATAATGAGCTTATATTTACTCTTAAATATTTATACTATTAATTAGAAATTTTATTAAATATTTTTTTAATTTTTTCTATATATATTAATACATATTATCATCTAAATATTAAATATTATATTTTTAAGATATGTAATTGGTTTTTAAGAGATTAAATAAAAAAAATTTAGGTCTTTTAACATCTATAAGCAAAATTTATGGGAAAATGGATATTTAAATAATTTAAAACCAAGGTATAAAAAACATTTAATATATTAATCAAAATTAATTAATAATTAGAAATCGAATCAGAGTATTTAATAAAGCAAAATTAAAAAATAGTAGGAGCAAATGAAATATTTAAAGAATTAAATTAAAAATTATCTTAAGAAAAATATTAATAAAGATATGATTTTTTAGTAAACAAAATAATAGAAAAGATGACAAAAAAAGGAAACGATCAAGAGTTTATGAAAGTTATTAAAAATAATACTTATAAAGAAATAGACTCCTTTTTATAATAAGATCAATTTTTAAGTGGAGAATAAAAAGGAGAATTGGATTATTTAGGATATTGTTATTTAAGAAATTATTATTAAGTTAATGAAAAAAATCAAAAAAGCATGAAATCTTTAACTGAATGGTTTATTTTATTAGAAAAAGAATGCAAATAATAATTTGAAGAATTAATTAACTAATATGGAACTGAAAAATAAAAATAAAAGTTAATATAACAATAATAAACAGTAAAAGTTGATAAAAAATAAGATAAAAAGCAATAAAAAAAAGAAGAAGAAAAACCCGAACAAAAATAACTATAATAATAACAATAATAATAAACCTAAAAACAATAAATAAAAAAGAAAAAAGAGGATGAAGAGATTGACCCAATTTACCTTTCTGAATATAACAACTAGAAAATAAGCAGAATTTTATCAGGAAATGAAGGCAAAATATAAAAAGATAACAGAAATATTTTAATAACATCAGCATTGCCTTACGTGAATAACATTCCACATTTAGGAAACATAATAGGGTGTGTTTTATCAGGAGATGTTTACAGCAGATTCTGTAGACTTTAAAATTACAATAGCATTTATATTTGTGGAACTGATGAGTATGGCACTGCCACTGAAATTAAGGCAAGGCAAGAAAATTTAACTCCTAAATAAATTTGTGATAAGTATAATGCTATTCATTAAGAAATTTATAAGTGGTTTGATATTGATTTCGATTATTTTGGAAGGACCTCTACTGAGTATTAGACTAAAATTGCTTAAGATATTTTTATGAATCTTTATAATAATGATATGCTTGAGGAATAAACTATGTTGTAAATATGGTGTGATAATTGTGCTATGTTCCTTAGTGATAGGTAGTTATCAAATTTATTTATGAATATTATTATTATTACAATATTTATAATTATATTATTTGGAATTATTATATTTATGATTATTATATTTATATTTAGATTTATTAAATTAAATTTATAATGATTATATTTTACTATATTTAAAATAATATTAATAATAAAATATTATATAAATAATAATGAAAATAATATAAATTAAAAAATAGAAATTTTAAAACAAATTAAAAATATAATTAATATAGATACGTAAATGGAATCTGTCCTCTGTGCCAACACGAAGATGCAAACGGGGACTAATGCGACAAATGTGGTAAACTGCTTAACCCAATTGAACTAATATCGCCAAAATGCGCACTCTGCTCTCATAGTCCAGTTTAAAAGAATTCAAAACACCTTTTCCTAAAACTAGGCAAACTTTAACCAGAATTAGAGTCATTCATTGAAAACACTTAAAATGAGGGAAATTGGGGAATTAATACTAAGACAATCACTCATACATGGTTGAAGCAAGGGCTTAAAAGTAGATGTATTACAAGAGATTTAAAGTGGGGAACATAAGTGCCATTAGAGCAATATAAGGAAAAAGTCTTTTATGTGTGGTTTGATGCTCCTATTGGCTATATTTCTATTACTGCTGATTATTTGAAGGAAGGTTATAAGGATTGGTGGATGAATTAAGTAATATCATGTTTATTTATAATATTATTTTTACTATCTTTAATTATTAATATTAAATTAATTATTAATATTAAATTTATAAGTTATATTTTAAATATATTGATAATTAATTTTTTAAAATAAAAAAATATTATTATAATAATAATAATAATGAATATTTAATAATACTAAACAATACATAAAAATGAATGTAATAAAAAATATGAAAATAATAATAATTATAAAAATAATGATTTTATAAAAAATATAAAGGATGTAAAAATGTACTAATTTATGGGTAAAGACAATGTTCCATTTCACTCTGTTATATTTCCCTCCAGTTTAATTGGTAGTAGACAAAATTGGACAATGGTACACCATATAAATACGACTGAATATCTCCAATATGAAAACGGGAAATTCAGTAAAAGAAAAGGTACAGGAGTGTTTGGAGACAATGCCAAAGAAAGTGGCATTGAAGTTGAATGCTTCCGATACTATTTATTAGTCAATAGACCTGAAAAAAGTGACACAGTTTTTGAATGGAAAGATTTCTAAGCCAAAATCAATAACGAATTAATGTAAAATGTTGGAAATTTGTTTAACAGAGTCTTGAAGTTAGTTTACAGTAAATACGATAAGTAAGTACCATAAATTAATACGAATTTATAGTTTATTAAGGAAAATTATAATGTTGATTATTAGTTTATTGTATAGTTGTATTAGATGTTTAATAATTATTTGGCAATGATGGAAAAAGTAGAGATTAAAGAATCTCTAAGATATTGTATGGAAATTAGCTCATTTTGTAATAAGTATATGTAAGATAATTAACCTTGGTCAAAGGAAATCATTGATTCGGGAAGGAATAAAATAATTGTCTTCATTTTGATTAACTCTTTGAGACTAATTAGTGCTGTTTTTGAGCCTTTTGTGCCTTCTCTCGCTGCCAAAATGAATTTTTAGCTAAACTTGAAAAGAAATATCACAGATTAAACTATTTATTAGTTTTTGGTTTAATAAGGAGTTTAGGGTTTGTTAAGTTTGGTTAAAGCTCAACATTAAATTAATTAGCCAGTAATTCTCATAAAGGAATGTAAATATATTTTCTATTTATTTAATTATAAATTTATTCTTATTTTTTGTAAATTTATTTATCTTTTTCTAAAATTAGTGAGTGATGAAACTATTGAAGCATTGAGACAAAAATACAATGGATAATAATAACAATCGTAAGAAAAATAATGATTTGATTTTAATAATAATTTAAATAATTTTTTCATTTAAATTGCAAAGTTCTGCTGCTTTTTGGTTAAGTATTATTTGTAAGCGGATTATTTGATACAGTTATTCTTTATTTAAATTTATCATTATCATCTATAATTTTTGGTTGGATTAAGGTTGATATAGTTAAGGAATTGACAGCTTTTATTTTTGACGGGTCTTTTCCGCAATTTTCTACAATTATCTTAAAATTAATTATTATTATAATAATATTTATAAATTTATTATCATGGTTATATTATCTATTTATAAATTAATTATCATGGTCATATTATTTATTTATATATTTATAATATTATCAATTTATAATTTATAATAATATTTAATACTTATAAATCCTTGACTTATAAGTCCCATAAATTGAAATAAGTGGCAAGAAGAATAATTATTTCTTTGATTTCAATCTGACTAATCCTAAACTAATATAATGAATTGGCATAGGAAGTCAATTAATTAAAAATAAGAATATTTAAATCTTTGATTTTCACATCATTATCTTTTATGGACTAGTTATTTTGCATCATTCCTCAATAATGAATATCCTCGAAAATAGTTTCAAAAATACAAGCTTTCCATAAATCTTTTGATTTCCATACTTTATGATCTGAAATTGATGTTTGTAAAAATACTTTAGATTTTTCTTGATCATTTTGTACTTGTTTATAAAATGTGAAACTCATCATTATAATATTTCTAATTGTTTCATTATCGTGATCATTAAGACATTAATTTAAAGTAAGATCTATTAAATCTGACATATTTTTGTAACCGATTTCATTTACAGTAAATTTTCCACTATGACGAAATTGTTTTAAAGCTATATTGAAGATGTTTCTATATTTATTTTCCTTTATTGTTTCTTGAAAATTAATTAATTAGTCATTTTATAAATAATATTCTCCTTCCCAGCTATAATTTATAAGGTTGCCCAAATTTATTATTTAAGGTTCAAGTTCTTATGTAAAATCGTCATTTTAATTACTCTACTTATTTATATTTTTTTTTAGAATTAAATTTTCAAAATATTCTCTAAATTTAAAAGCTTATTCTTTTTTTTATTCTTCTTAAATTTAATTTAATTTTTAAGTAATATTAGATATTGTTTTTTTAGTAAATGTTTAAAACGGTTCAAATTATATTTTTTAAAAGATTTCTTTTTTTGATATATTTTATTCTATAAAATATTTGATATCTTATTCTGGAAATACATTTTGAATATTATTACTAATATTATCAATGTCATATTATAAATTCCTTATTTACGAAGTTTCAAATATTAATATACTCATAATTGAATCTTTTAAAATATTTATTCTATCTTCTTCTTGTTTTTAAAGAGAATCCATAATTTTTTTCATTTCTTTTTTATATTTTTCTAAATATTCATTATATTATCCTATTTATTCTTTATATTTTAATTCTTTTTTTTGTAATTGATTGTAATAATTATCACAAATTTATTATTATTTTTATATTTCAATTTACTATTATTTTAATTTTAAACAATTTAATTTTAACTACTAATCTTCATATAACTAAGACTATTAATAGTATTTTTCTTTTCTCTAAAAATTTCAAAGAGTTTTAATTATTAAAAAAATAATTAAATAAATATTTACTTTTTTTACTTTGTTATAATATTCTTATAAATTTTTTTCAAGTATCTAACCCTCTTTTTCATCTTTTTTGAATTATTTAGCTTAATCTTCATTGAATTTATACATTCTCGAAAAAATTTCAGATGAAATATTATCAGTTAATTATTTACATTATTCAGATTTAATTTAACAGTTTCTAGATAGACCATTAAATGCATTAGATAAAGAACCCTCTTAAAATAATTTAGAAATATTTTATCCATTAAGATTTATATTTTTAGAGTAATTATTTTCAATATTTATTCGATCTTTTATATTATCGATAAACTTATCAATTTATTTTCTTTTTTATATATTATCCTTACATAAAAAATCAAATCTATCCTATAATTAATAATTATTTATTTACCCAAAGATCAAATGAAAATGACATAATACTAGTGTTCATTTTATAAAATAAATATAAATTAATATTAATTAAATCAATAAAATAATATAATAATATAAAAAATAATTTAAAATAAATAAAAAATGGAAAGTTAATATGAAATATATTAGAAAGAATTTTAATTTTAAAATAATATAATATTTAATTTATAGGCTGAATTTAATTCATCTTCTATTGATAATTAATAAAATATAATTAAAAAATTAAAAATACATATTTAAGAATAAGAAAAATGTGTATATAAATTAATATTTTATTTGTAGATTAAATAATTAGAAATAACTGTTAATATTTCCAGTGATAAGGAGAAGAATAAATTGTAATTAAATGAACTAAAAAAATAATTTGATAAAAATAGATGAAATTTAAATGACATTTAATAGATAATAGAAAAAGATAAGATTTTTAATGAGTAAAAAATTGATTTATTTAATGATAAAGAGAAATAATAATTAAAATAAGGATTATTGATACAACAATAAAATTAAAAATTATAAGATTCTTTGTTTTTAGTAAAAGATACTGAAATTATTTCAATAGGAATTTTAAATAATTTAGATTAAAATAATGAGAAAATTAAAAAATCAATTAATAAAGTAAAATAAAAAAATTTATTTATAGAATAAATCAATTTTCTCAAGCCTAAATTTAAGTTCATTTTATCTTAATGAAATAGAAAAAACCAGAAGAAATAAAAACATATTATTTATCATAACTATATTATTCTTGTTATTTATAATTATTTATATCATTTACTTTAACTTTTTTAGTTAAAGTAATAAGTATAAGAATATAAAAGATATATGAGATGAATTTATATATTATTGAAAAAATATACAAGATTCTATATAAAAAATATTATCCAAAAATAAAATATATTTTAATTCAATTTAAATCTTTAATATATAAATTTATATTTAATTAAAAAATAAAATCTATTAAAATCATAATAATAAATGATATTAACTAATAAACAAACTAAATAAAGTACATAAATAAGTGAAAAAGAGAAATAATTAAATAAAATAAATATTGTAAAAATAAATAATATTGACGAAATTATAAATTAAATTATTAGAGAGGAATAATATATAGAACAAATAAATAAAAACTTAAATATTAGTCGTAAAAATTATTATTTCCAATTTTTATAAATTAAATATATATTAAAAATTAATTAAAATTAAATATTTATAATATATAATATGTTTTTAATTAGATATTTATTTTTTAGAATAAAATTAAATTGATATAGAAAAATAAAATAATTAATAAAATGATACATTTTAACGTTAATAAAATCGAGTTAAATTTGAATAAGAAATATAAAAATTAAAAGTTTAATCTCAATAAATTAACTAACATTATTAAAATAACTAATTGTAATTGAATTTAGAATAAAATATTATAGAAAAATATTAATCTAATTATAAAAATTTAATCATCTTTAGCTCAATTTATATTTTATTTAATTTTTATTTAATATTAATATATATCC